>LQAE01000004.1_pt1 | contig 185791 bp, 182 predicted proteins | sample 1535771 | NCBI WGS metagenome assembly LQAE01 (sample SAMN04331582, study PRJNA305678) | bioreactor metagenome | isolation source: bioreactor_1 inoculated with Wadden Sea sediment 1st replicate of a... | place: Germany:Bremen
GTGGCATTCAATGCCAGAAGGTTGGTCTGTTCGGAAATTTCCGTGATGGATTCGGTCACCTTTCCAATGTCCCGGGCCGCCGTCCCCAGCTGATTCACGGCGTCAGATGCCAGTGTGGCCTGATCCACTGCATCATGGGTGATATCTCTGGCCCGGTCGGCACTTTCTGCGATTTCACTGATGGTGGCGGTCATCTGCTCCGCCGCCGCCGCAACAGTATTCAGGTTGCTGGATGCGTTTTCCGAAGCATTGGCCACAGAGGTCATGTTGGTGCTCATCTGTTCGGCGGCGGAAGCTACAGTGTTGGAGCGCTGGGCAGTTTGTTGCGCACTGGATTTCATCTGGGATGAGATGGCCGACAGTTCAGTGGAGGATTCCGCCAGGGTCACGGCACCTTCTGCCAGGTCTTTAAACATTGACCGGAGTTTGGTGGCCATGGTGTTCAGAGAATCCGCCAACAGACCGAGTTCATCTTTACGTTCGATATGCAGTGTGTGGGTGAAATCCCCTTCTGCCAGCTTTTCCGCAAATCTGCTTCCCTGGGCGATGGGTTCAGTCATGATCCGGGACAGATAATACGCCAGAAGAATGAAGACAAGAATGCAGCATATGGCGATGATGCCCATGGTCCTCTGTAGGACAAACGCCGGGGCCAAGGCTTCGGATTTGTGCACTTGGGCGATGATGGCCCAGGAGGTGTCCCCGATTTCAAAAGGGGTAAAAACAGACATCACCGGCGTACCGCCATAATCCGCGGTCATCATTTTTCCGGTCTTTCCTTTCAGGGCCGCTTGGACGGAAGGGGTGTCTACCTTGCCCTTTTCGCCCAGTGCAAACGAAGCAGCCACGGAACGGTTTTCAGTATCCAGCAGGGAATTGGAACGCATTCGCTTATCCTGTCCCACCAGGAAAAGTTCTCCGGATTTTCCCAAGCCGCTGTCCGCAGACAGGACTTTTGTGATGGCGTCGATGGACACCTGAATGGCAATCACGCCGATGACATCCCCGTTTTTTTCACAGGAGCTGCCATAAACTGGGCTGGAATGTTGCCGGAGGGCGCATAGGGCGCCATATCTGAAATCAGGACCCGGCCTTTGGTTGCGGCCTGCCATGCATGCTGGAGCGGTGAATCGACCGTGGTTACCCGGGTGCCGAAATCCGGTTCCTTGGACACGGAAAAAATAACATTTCCTTTTTCCGCATCCAGCAGAAGGATGTCATGATAGTCCTGCAGGGTCATGTGAAAGGCGAATTGCGCAAAAAACTCGTCATGGAGGTGTCGGTAATCGGCAGGGGCCTGAAACTGACCGTCTTTTTGCCCGATGAACCGGCCGCTTTCTACCCCGCCTTCCACGTTAAATGAAGAGGAAAGCGTTTCCAGGGCGTTGATCACATAAGGCGTGTTGGCCAGGATCGCCACATCATTTTCCCGGTCCAGATAAAACTGGGCCATTTCGTGTTTTTTCAGGTCCCGGATGGCCATGAATTTTTCAAATGTCTGACGGGTCAATCCGTCAATGGTCATCCACTGGGAAATCCCACCCAGTATGGCATAAGGAATGATACCCACCGCCAGCAGGGCAGCAATGAATTTCGATTTCAGACGCCAGTTTTTAATGTTCATTTAATCATCCCTCCTGATAACTTCGGATTCATGTGTTCAGAATATGTGTGTGAATGCTTTCCAGCAATTTTTCCTGGTCCAGTTTGATCTGGTAATCGTCCACGCCGGCGGCTTGCCCTTTTTTGAGATCTGAGTCGTCCGCCAGTGTGGACAAGGCGATGACCGGCAGATGTGCCAGTCCCGGATCATTTTTGACCGTCTGTGTCAGGGTGAATCCGTCCATATGGGGCATTTCCATGTCCGTGATGACCAGGGACAGTTCTTTGACATGTGTTCGGATCAGATCCAGAGCCATTTGGCCGTCTTCTGCCGCGATCACGTTAAATCCCGCACCTTCGATCCGGGTCTTGATCAGGTTTCTGAAAAATGCGGAGTCTTCAGCAATCAGGATCGTTTGTTTGTCTGTAGCATCATTGGGTTGTTCAGGCATCCGGATATCTTTGTACCATTGGGGAAAGCGGTGGAGCGCCACCTGGTCCGGATCCACCACCATGACCGTGTGCCCGTCCAAGGTCAGCGAGCCTGAAATACCGGGCTGAGACAGGGTCTGCCGATCCAGGACCGCACTGGTTTCCACGGAGTCCACAGGCCCGGTCACGCGCAGTCCCATGATTCGGTCCTTCAGATCGCACACCACCACCACCATCATCTCTTCCATGGGCACCGGATGGATGTCCGCCACCTCATCCAGGGCACACACCGGCAGCGTGGTATCCCTGGTCTGGACAACGGTCATGTGGCCCATGGTTTCCATGCTCCGGGCCAGGATTTTTTCGATACGGATCACCCGATCCAGGGGGATGGCAAACCGTTCTTCCGGTGCTCCCCGGAACGTGAGAAGCGATCGGGTGCCTTTTTTTGTGAATTTTGGGAGCCTGCGGTATCAAAATCCGGATCGGAATGGCTGACAGGGGTCAGGGAAGCAGTGTCGGCCAGAGAGGTGATATCCAGGATCAATGCCACCCGGCCGTCTCCCATGATGGTGGCCCCGGCATATGCTCCGCAGGTTTGAGATGTCGTCCCAGGGGTTTGACCACGATTTCTTCTGCGTCCTGAAGTTCATCTACAACCAACCCATAGGTTAAGTTGCCGGTGGAGACCACTGCGATGTTCAGGGCACTGGCTGCGTGAAAGCGCCGGTCTGTTCCACACAGGTTTCTGCGCTCCCGGTTTTCAGGGGTATCCGGCAGGGGGGTGGCAGACCGCCGATCTGCAATCTGATGCCGCCGGTCTGTTTCCACCACACCGGTAGCAGGACAGTCATAGGAGCGTGGCAGGGCCAGAATATCCGCCAACCGGACCAGAGGCAGGAGGTCTTCCCGTAGCCGGATGACCGGGGCACCGCTGATATATTCGATTTTTTCAAAAATCCGGCCAGGCGGTATCCGGACCAGTTCCACCAGATTTGCCTGGGGGATGGCAAACCGCTGGTGTTCCGTCTGAACGATCTGGCTTGGGATGATGGCCAGTGTCAAAGGAACTTCAATCAAAAAACGGGAGCCGAGACCGGGCTGAGATTCAATGGTGACCTTTCCCCCGATGGATTCGATATTGCTTTTGACCACATCCATACCGACCCCCCGGCCTGACAGGTCGTTCACTTTTCTGGAGGTGGAAAATCCCGGCAGGAAGATCAGACGGTATTTGGCTTTTTCATCCATGGTCTGGGTCTGATTCTGTGTGATCAGGCCCAAAGCGACTGCTCGTTCCGTCAGTTTGTCCGGGTCCATGCCCCGGCCATCATCAATGATTTCAATAAAAATTTTTCCTGCGCCGTGGCTGGCTTTGAGAATCACTCTCCCGACCGGGTCCTTGCCCTGTTTTTTGCGGATTTCCGGGAGTTCGATCCCGTGATCAATGCTGTTTCGCACCAGGTGTAGCAGCGGGTCGGTCACCGCTTCCAGCAGACTTTTGTCCAGTTCGACCCGCCGGCCTTTGATGACCAGTTGAATTTTTTTTTCCAAAGCGGCGGACAGGTCCCTCACCACTCTGGGGAAGCGGTCAAACACCTTTCCCATGGGCTGCATGCGGGTGAGCATCACGGTTTCCTGAAGCTCCGAGGTGACACTGTTGATCCGCTGTCCCACCCGATGGATGGACTGGAAGTCTTGAGTGGCGATAGCTTGCAGCAGCTGGTTTCTGCTCAGAACCATTTCTCCGGCCAGGGACATGAGATTGTCCAGCAGTTCCAGGTCTACCCGGATCCGGCTTTGCATCATTGGGGTGTCAGATGAAATGTGCTGCTCAGTCTTATTTTTTTCAGAAAACGGTTCCGGCTTCACCACAGAAGAATCGGTTTCCGGCATATCTGTCTGTATTGGATCCGTCTTGATCGGATCGACCGCTGTCAAACGGGTGGGGTCCCGATGGGAACCATCCGGTTCGGAAAAAGACGGTAGCCGGGTTTCCCGGGTGTCGGTCGACGAAAGCTCTCCGGTTTCGGCCACCCGATGAACCCATCGGTCATCAAGGCTGAATACGATTTGAATGTCTTCTTTTGTCAGAACAGAGGTAAACAGTAATAAAGTAAACGGTCCCGGGGAGCCGTCCCCGGACAATGGTGAATAGTTTGTTTCGATCCGATGCTCAAGCAGGGTGCCATACTTTTTGATTTCGGAAATGGTTTTGTCCGGATGAGTTTCTTTCAGGGCTTCATCTGTCTCCATCGGCTTTTCAATCAGATACACCAGGTTGTTTTCTTTTTCTATCGCAAGAAAATCCGCTTTTTCCAGAATAAACAACGGTGTCCCGTTCCGGGCAGCCACAACCACCGGATTCTCGTCATGGCCGGTTTCCGGGCTGCGAATTTCGGAATCTGATGATGTTTCAGGAACCGGATCCTCACCATTGTCAAAAGGGGTATCCGGCGATGCGGAATGGACGTCGGGATGGTTCCGGGGACTCGGACAGATGGACTCCAGTGCGGCGACCGGTTCGGAAATATCGAACTTGTCGCTGTGATCCATATATTGGATCAGGTGGGTCAATACGTCCGATCCTTGCAGCAGAAAATGAATGACTTCCGCATTGGGGTCGAGCGTGCCTTCCCGGATGTGGCCTAAAACCGTTTCCATGGCATGGGCCAGCCGGGTGATGGTTCCGATGCCCAGAAAACCGGAGCCGCCTTTGATGGAATGCACGGCACGGAACACTTTGTTGACCCGTTCCCGCTCCTTGCCCAGGTCTCCATTTTCAATGCGGATCAAATCCTCTTCAATGGATGACAGATGTTCCAGAGATTCTTCGGCAAACGCTTTTTTGATATGGCCGTCGCTGTTGGTCATAGAATCCGGTTTTCTGCGGTTACAGCCGATTGACAAACTGGTGGAATTTTTCTTCCTGGAACGGGCTGATGCTTTTGATGAAAATACCGACACCCGTCGGTTCCACCCGGACCACCTCGGAGATGAAGTCAAATTCATCGCCACTGGAACTGATCAGGCGGACCGCAAGCTGCTCACCCCGGGGAATATTTTTTTCCGTGCTGATAAACGCCCCTCTCAGAGAAACATCTTCCACCCGGGCTGTGATCCGCTCTTTGCCGGTATTGATGTTGACGCGCAAAGATACTGGTTTGCGAACATTTTCCCGTTCATCGATATGAATCACATTGTCACAATCCGGCTGACACATTTTTGCAGACTGAATCAATTCAAATATTTTTTGTCGGTCTGGGCATCTGTGACTAGAATTTCCTTAATTAACTGTAATTTGTCCATTACCACTCCTGACTTTGAATTTGTTCAGCATGCTATCGTCAAGTGTATGCGGCATTTTCATATGACAGACTGAATAAGTCAACATGTAAAGTGGTAAAACCCGGATAAAAAGACATTTTTATTGACATCAAATACACAAATAGCTATTGATGACTGAATACAGGAAAGAAAGATATTTTGGGTAGCATCCAAAAAGCAGATCAAGGGAAACAGCCGGGAAAACGTCCAAAATTATGAATGAATCTGAAATTCACCATGATGTCACCATCAATTGCTCTTCTGAAACAGGCAGTTTGAAACAGTTGCAGTTGGGGGTGTATTTTTCCCGCCGAATGCTGACCCTGGTGATGACAGCAGTTTCCAGGAAAAACGCACCCCGGGATCTGGTCAAATGGGCCTGCTTTTCCGTGCCGGACCACCTGGATCCGGAGTCGGACCCATGGATGGAGTTTTTTGAAGACACATTGTCCCGGTTTGCCGGTTCCGCCGGAAAAATGGATGTCTGGTGTGCCATTGATCCCTCTGACCTGAAAGTCAAGCGCATCACCATCCCGGATATGCCCGTGGAAAAAATCGGCAATGCCGCGTTCTGGGGATTGAAGCGGGAAACCGATTTTGACGAAACAAAAGAGATTTTTGATTTCGAGGTCCTGGAAGACATAGTGACGGACGACGGGGTGAAAAAAAAAACCTGGTTGTGTTCAGCGGAAACAGACAGCGGATCCGGTCGCTGCAGAGCATATTTGGCCGGGCAGGGTATCCCCTGACCGGCATTACCGCCATTCCGTTCGCTTTACAGAATTATTTTCGAACCCGTCTGCTGGAACCGGATGCCCCTTATTTTGCGGTGACTCACATTTGTCAGGAAACCTCGGATATCTACTGCTTTTCCAGGGCAGGAATGGTTCTGGCCCGAAGTCTGCGGACCGGGGCATTGAATCTGATCGGAGAGCTGGATGAAAATCCGGAAATTGCACAGTTCTTTCTGCCGGGTGACGAACCGGAAGCTTCGGCCTCCATATCGCCCCAGGTGCAGGAAATATCTGAACGTCTGGTGAGCAAGATCATTCGCACCGGTGATTACTGCGCCCAGCATTATACCGGAAATACCCCGATCACTCATTACTATTTTCTGGCTGAGACCGGTATGTTCGGGCCGTTTATGGATCTGGCAAAAAATGATTCCGGGGGGGTGCGAATTTTTCAGCCGGCTCTGGACAATGCCACCTGCAGGGACAGACCGGCTTTGCCGGCCAAGGGGGATGAGCGCAGTGCCTTTCCGGTTGCGCTGGGGATCGCATTATCCGGTCATGATCTGACTCCGGACTTTCTTCATACTCATCAGGACAAGAGAGAACAGCTTCGTCGTAAGCGGATCACCGGAACAATTTTTCTGGCCGGTGTGATGATCCTGTCCGCTTTGATTGCGCTGCATCTGTTTTTCATTACCGCCCATAAAAAAGATCAGGCTTTGCAAAACCGTCTGGATCAAGAACTGGCAAGAATTGATAAAGATATTTCGCCTGCCGATATCGAGCAGATGATCGCTGCATCCAGGAAAAAAGTCGGCCAGGCAGATGTCTATATCGACCGGTACCGGCCCCTGGGCGTGGTGTTTGATCTGTGCCGGCTCACACCGGATCATATCCGCCTCACCTCACTTGCCTATGGAAACTCAGGGACGAAAAAGGAGAAAAACCGGACTCTTCGAATCCAGGGTCAAATCACCGGACCGGGCGTGACTCTGGAAGCGGAGCTGGCCCATTACGTTCTGACATTGTCCAATTCCCCCATGTTTGGAAACATTCAAGTGACAAAGGAACGGACAGATGTCAAAAATGAACAGGATCAATTATTGTTTTCAGCCACGCTGGAGGTATCTTGAGATCAACGGGTGTCCTTTTTAGGGGCAAAATACCGGCACTGGCCGTGATTTTCGCGGGTGTGTTTGTGCTGGGAAGCGCCATCTATGCCGGGGCCCTGGTTTATCCGTCATATCAGGCGTATTCCCAGGCCCGGCAGACCATTGATGAAAAAAACAGACTTCTGGAAAATAAAAAAAAGATGGCCGACACCTATGCCAGAGCCCGGCAGATGACCCGGGCCCCTGTTGAAACACGGCTGCCTCTGCCGGAAAGAATTAGCCTGCCCCGCACAAACCTGATTGCCGTGACCCGGCAGCTGGCTCAGATGGCCGGATCCCATCACCTGGATGTTATGGGTCACACCGTTCATATCAACGGGGTGACCGACCAGTCCCGGTTCATTTCCATGACTGTTCAGCTGAAAGGGGGGTGGGCCGATTTCAGGGCATATCTGGTGGATGTCATGTCTCTGGACAGCTTCAGCTTCATGGATGGGCTGCATGTGTATACAGACAACGCCGGAACCAAATATTATACCATTGACATCCGCCTGTGGCTGGAAGTGCGGGCATCATGAGCAGACGGGAAAAAATCATGTTGTTCATGGCCCTGGCAGCCGCCCTTTATGGCGTGCTGGAATGGGTTGTGTTCTCATCGAAAGAACCCCCTGCCGAACCGGTGACCGCAAAAACAGACGTCTCTGCAAGTATCGTTGATAAAATGATGGCAAAGATTATGCAAGTGGAAATTGAACATCCGCATAAAAAAGAGATCATCTCAAGGATTGAAACCCTATGGGAAAAGGATCCGTTTGTCCGGCCCAAACCGAATAGCGGCTCATCGGCGGTGTCATCAGAGGAATCCGTGTCTTTTGTTCCGGACCTGCGCTATGCGGGGTTTATTTTTTCAGGGGAGCGGGCCATGGCCATTATCGACGGAAACGAATATTTTGTTGGTGACACGGTTGTGAATACCGGATATCGGGTGATCCGCATCACCCCCGGAAAGGTGCTCATTCAAAAGGGTCAGAATACAGGTGAAATATTTTTTAGCGGGGACTGAAACCAGGGTTATGAAAACAAGGATATCATATTTGAAAGCACTTCTCATCGTGGTCCTTTGTCTGATAATGATTCTGGGCGGGTGTGTCGCAAATAAAAAATCGGACCCGGCTCCGTCCTTGCAGCTGGAAAAATGGCGTCTTTTAGCAGACAGATCTTTCAGCGATACCACTGACGTTTCGGAAAAGTCCCGATCCGATGATCAGAGGGAAGCGACAGAGAATCCGACCCTTCCTGAGTCTGAAACTGATCCTGGGTTGGCTGACACGCATGTCCCGTTGCCAATGGTTCCGGTACCGGTCCGCAAACTGCCGGACATGCCGGTCACCATGCACATGAACAATGTGTCTGTGCCGGTCCTGCTGCGGACACTGGCAAAAATTGCCGAACTGAATATGATGATCAACGACAGTATTACCGGGCAGACCCAGCTGGTGGTCACGGAATCCCCGTGGGATCAGGTGTTTTTGGGATTGATGGATGCATATGGCCTGGCGTATGAATGGGCAGGGGATATCCTGCAGGTGTTCAGTGCTGCGGATTTCAAAAACGGCAGTCGCTTCTGGAGGCCAGAAACGCTTATGAAAATGCCAAAATTGAGCAGGAACTGGCCCGGCTCCAGCTGGTATATCAGAAACGGCGGCAGGAACCGCTAACCACCCGTATTGTAACCATCCGGTATGCCAATCTGGAGTCACTTTATAGAAATTTGAACCAGTACCTGGCCGTCACCCGGAGTGAAAAAATCGCTTCTCTGGGAATTTCGTCGATTTTGGTGCCGACGGAAGATGCGGCATCCGATGCCGGCGATCAGGTCCGGCCCGGAGAAAAAGGCAGCATCATGATGGATGAAACATCCAATGCCCTGATCATTCACGCTTCTCAATCAGATATCGATCAGTTGATGCCCATTATTCAGAAGCTGGATCAACCTTCAAAACAGATATTGATCGAGGCCCATATAGTGGAAGTGGAATCCAATACCGGCAGAGCCCTGGGGATTCAGTGGGGGGGGTTGGGCAATTTTAAAACCAGTTCTGACAAGCAGATATCCGTGGGCGGTGATATTTCTCCGTTTGAGAAACAGCTGAAGGATGGCGAGTTTCTCAACCCGGTGGACGGTAATGTGGTCAACCTGCCCATGGTGGGGGAAACCGGTCTGAATCTGGGCATCATGGCCCAGAAAATGGGAAGTTTCGTTCTGTACGCCCAGTTGATGGCACTTCAGGAGGAAGGGATGCTCAATATCTTGTCCAAACCCTCCATCACCACCCAGGATCATCAAAAGGCCATCATCAGAAGCGGTAAGGAAGTGCCTTACCAGACCGTAGAAGGAACGGGATCGGATCAGACCGTCAGTATTGAATGGAAAGAGGCGGTCATCAAACTGGAAGTCACCCCCCATATCATTGATGATCAGATGGTTCGTCTGGAGATTCTGACCAATAAAGATGAGCTGGATTTCAGTGAACCGATCAACGGCAATCCCACCATTATTACCAAAAATGCAGAAACTTCGGTCACGCTGATGGACGGGCAGACCACGGTGATTGCCGGACTGAACAAGGAAAAGAAAACCGACAGCGAGCAGGGGATCCCCGGGCTCAAAGAGATGCCGGGGCTGGGGTGGCTGTTCAAGAGCACGAACAAGGAAAAGGAAAAAGAGGAATTGCTGATTTTTATCACTCCCCATATTCTGGACAATTCATTTATCCCTTCAGCAAAAAAAGGATAAAGACACGTGGCGGTTCGAAAAAGATTGGGAGAAATACTGCTGGATGAAGGGGTTATTGCCCCGGATCAGCTGGAGACAGCATTGTCCCAGCTCAAAGAGACCGGACTTAAGCTCGGGGAATATCTGACGCAGAAAGGGATCGTATCCGAAAATATCATTGTGGAAGCCATTGCTTCCCAGATGAATCTCAAGAAATTTGAACCGGGAGAGTATGATATTTCTCCGGATCTGGCCCAGCTGATAGATGTGGACAATGCAGCCAAATTCAAGGCCGTCCCGGTGAAAAAAAGCGAGGGTGTGCTGACCATCGCCATGACAGACCCGTTGAATATCATCACAGTGGACTATATCGAAGTGATGACGGACCTGGAAGTGGAAACCGTGATCTGCACGGAACAAAATTTCAATTATCTGATATCCGCCATTTATGGGACCTATGCCGGCAAAGACGGTGTCATGCAGCAGGTGCAGGATATCGCTGATCTGGATGAGGAATCGGATGATGGAGACGGATCCGAAGCACTGACGGAAACCGATCTTCAGCATATGGCCGAAGACGCGCCGGTCATCAAGCTGGTGAATTCCATTCTGACCCAGGCAGTCAGGGAAGGTGCCACGGATATCCATCTGAGCCCGGAGAAAAATTATGTCGAGATCCGGTTCCGGGTGGACGGGAAACTGCATAAGGTCCCGAATCCGCCGAAAAAAATGTTTCTGCCCATGGTTTCCCGCATCAAGATCATGTCCAATCTGGACATCTCCATATCCCGGATTCCCCAGGACGGCCGTATGACAATCCGAGTCCATCAAAAGGAGATCAATGTCAGAGTGTCCACCATTCCCACTATTTACGGGGAAAACGTGGTACTCCGGCTTCTGGACACCAGTTCAGGTATCCATACCCTGGATCAGCTGGGGTATTCGGCCCGAGACATCCAGGGGATCAAAAAGATGATCAAAATGCCCTATGGTATGATTCTGTGCACCGGTCCCACCGGCAGCGGAAAAAGCACCAGCTGTTTGCCATGCTCAAGGAAATCAATTCACCGGATACCCATATCATCACCCTGGAAGACCCGGTGGAATACCGGATGGAACATGTCCGGCAGGCCCAGCTGAACCGGCGGGCCGGCATGACCTTCGCGTCCGGACTCCGGTCGATTTTGCGCCAGGACCCGGACGTAATCATGGTGGGGGAAATCCGGGACACCGAAACCGCCAATGTGGCGGTGCAGGCCGCCCTGACCGGGCATATGGTATTTTCCACGGTTCACACCAATGATGCAGCCGGTGCCATCACCCGGTTCATTGAAATGGGCGTGGCCCCGTTCCTGGTGTCTTCGGTCATGCTGGTGATCATTGCCCAGCGGCTGGTCCGGCGGGTGTGCACCCAGTGCGGTGAACCGGTCATACCGCCTCCTGAATTGCTCGAATACTGGGGGATCCCTCCGGATGACGATCTCCGGTTCATGAAGGCAAAGGGATGCGTCCACTGCCTGGATACCGGGTATCGGGGACGGGTGGGGCTGTATGAAATACTGTATGTCAATGATGCGGTGCGGGACATGATTCTGGGCGGCAAAACCGCCAAGGAGATCACGCAGCTGGCCCATGAGGCCGGCCAGATAAGGACCCTGAAAGAAGATGCGGCCCGGAAAGTTATGGACCGGATCACCACTCCGGAAGAGGCCATGTCCGCCCTTCAGGTAAAATAAACCGGATGTGCGGGCAGGATAACCATCATGGCAATCTATCTGTTTAAGGCGATTGACGAAACCGGAAAACCCGTGTCCGGAGAGATCGAGGCCGATTCCCGGGATGCGGCGTTAGGGCTTGTGTCGGGCCGGGGTCTGATCCCCCAGACGGCCAAAAGAAAATCAGGTTCGTCCAATGTCGTGGGGATGTTGAACAATCTGCCCATGCCCGGGCGGCTGGTCAAAACCCAGGACCTGATCCTGTTCACCAAACAGTTCAAGACAATGGTTCAGGCCGGGGTTTCCATTGTCCAGGTATTTCAAATCCTGTCGGCTCAGACTGAAAATACTCACCTGCGCAAGGCCATCACCAAGATGTTGGATGACATCAGACAGGGCCGGTCCCTATTTCGGGTGTTTTCGGCCCACCCTCGGATTTTTCCCCGCCTCTACTGTGCCATGATCCGGGCCGGGGAGGAATCCGGTGCCCTGCCCGAGATCATGGACCGGCTGATCTATGTGATCAGCCATGAAGAAAAGGTGAAAAACGATATCCAGAGCGCTCTTCGGTATCCCATGTTTGTCCTGGCGGTGCTGGGCGGGGCGTTTCTGGTGCTGCTGACCTTTGTAGTACCCCGGTTTGTGGATATCTTTGAACAGGGAGGGGTGGACATCCCTCTGCCCACTCGCATCTGCATGGGGATGTACGCATTTTTATCCCAGTTCGGGGGATATATGTTCCTGACTGCCGGGGTCCTGACGGTGGCGGGATTTTATTTTGTCCGGACCGATGCCGGCCGGCTCATGAAGGACCGGCTGCTTATGAACCTGCCGTTGATCGGCCCGCTGCTGGTCAAATCCGCCATGTCCCGGTTTTCCAGTATTTTTTCCATTCTTCAGGCCAGCGGTGTCGGGGTTCTGGAATCCTTACGGGTCCTGACGGACACCATTGATAACGAAGCCATTGCCGTTGAATTCAGAAAAATAAAAAATCAGCTGCAAGAAGGGCGGGGCATTTCAGGTCCGTTGAAGCGGGCCAGATATTTCCCTCCCATGGTGGTCAGTATGGTCGCCATCGGTGAGGAATCCGGCAATCTGGACGGCATGCTCAAAGAGGTTTCCAGTCACTACGATGCCGAGGTGGAATATGCCACCAAACGCCTGGCTGAAGCCTTAGGGCCTTTACTCATGGTGGCCATGTCCGCCATGGTGGGGTTCTTCATCCTGGCGATTTTCAAACCCATGTGGGAAATGGCGAATATCATGTGACATGAAGTGCGCTTCCGCCGGCTTGATTATTCCTTTCCCCGGTGTTAAAATATATATCACAGGAACACATTAGAGAAGGAAATAAAAAAAATGCAGCGAACCGCTGTTTTAGAAACCTCGAAAGGGTTCACCCTGATCGAAGTCCTGTCAGTCGTGGTCATCATTGGCATTCTGGCGGCTGTGGCGATTCCCACATACAATAATTATATTGCCGAATCCAGGAAAAAAGCCGCTGAGGTGGCGATTGCCGAGGCCCGGTCCCGCTTGTCTCTGGAATTAGCCCGCTATCAGCTGGAAAACAAAGACAAGCCGCCGAATATGGGGGCTTTCCTCAACACGACGGTGAGTAACAGTATCGGCCTGAGCGGAAGCACTCTGGATCTGGGCAGTGATTTTACCGTCACATTGACCCGCCATGACAGCACGACCGCCACCATCACGGTCAGTAAGGTCAAAGGGGTGGATCTCGTTACGAATGAAACAGGCTCTTGGACACTACCGTGAAAATGACTGTCCCAGGACACTGGAGATGGGAACACCTGACCGGCCCGGGAACGAATATGATCGATCGTAATGGATTTACCCTGATCGAAATCGCAGCGGTGCTGGTGATTATTGCGCTGTTGAGCACTTTGGCGGTGAAGCGCATGGGAAACGTAGGTATTTCCGCATACAGCGAAGCCGACCGCCTGATATCGGATCTTCGGTATGCCCAGTCGCTTTCCATGACCCGGACCCGGAATGTGGCCGTGAAAATCACCCTCTCCCCCGACGGTTGGAAATGGGAATTTAGCGAGGCAGGACTGCGGTTTGCAGATGGAGAGAAAAGCCGGACAGCCCGGCAGAGAGTGTCATTTTCCGCCGGTGCTATCGTGACTTTCATGGCTTCCAGTGGAAAAGCGGATTCAGACCACACCATCACACTTCAGCGGGGAAGCAACAGCATTGTTGTCAAAGTCTATGAAGAAACCGGTTATGCGGAGATCGAATGATGGGGAGTACTGAGATATCACCGCGGCAGGGGTTTACCCTGCTCGAACTGATCGCGTCCATGGTTCTGGTGGGCGTGGCCGCAGCGATCGCTGGAGTGGGGTTTATGTCCTTCTCCGGCATTGGCAGCGAAAAAAGGCAGTGATCAACGCAAACATGGCTCAGCAGCGCCTGGAGCTGATTCTGGCGGAAAAATTGAAAAATGGATTTCCCGCACCGGACATCGGTCCGGGTCCTGACCCATGTCCGGTGCCGGGTATTGACGGGTGCAGTCTGACCGTATTGTTTTCCAACAGCGATGACGGCGGAGGTTGCAATACCGGCAGTGGTTTTGATTTTGACTATTGCTCTGTGACCGTGACGGTTGACGGCCGGGATTACCTCATGAGGCTTTATAATTACTGATGAACAAAGACGTCCGACAAATTGTACCGGACCCGTTGACCAAGGCGATCGGCACCGTTGCCAGGAGAAAGCATGAAAACGGGTTTTCTCTTTTGGAACTGATTCTGGTGATGGTTCTGGTGGGGATTGCGGCAGTCATGGTCGCACCCTTTGTGGGGCATGTGTTGTCGAATCTTCTTGAAGGCCGTGAACTCAGCGACAGAGAAGGACAGGCGGTTGCAGCCTGGAGCGGTTTATCAGGGATGTCCGCAGGGCTGAAACCGTCACTCTTGACAGCGATCAGCAAATTACGCTTTCACTGGATGGCGGTAATGTGATCTATCTGATCAATTCCGGCAGCCTGCAGATCAACGGCCAGATTCTGGCAAGGCATCTGGCCGGGACAAGTAAGTTCACTGAAACTCCCGTCAACGGTTTTTCAGTTTTCAGTTTGCGCCTGGCGCTTCAGCTGAGCGGCACCTCTGATGTTGTATTCTCAGCTTCTGCAGTCCCGCGTCAGAGTCTGTCTGGGCCCTAACCGGTGGTGCATATGGCGTAAGATCTGAAGGCTGAAGATAGTCAAACCAAAATTCGAAATGATGAAGATGCATTCTGAAGACATGGCGATTGGTATTGAGGCATGAATAATGACATGACCAGGTTGTTTTTTTAACAGCAGGCGAGTTTGTTTTTTTATAGGGATGAATCAATGTTTGGATCTGAAAAAGGCAGTGTGCTCATTATTGTCATAACCGGCATTACCATTATCGCAGCCATTGGAGCAGGTGTGGCCACCATGGTCGGTTCAGGCGCCCGTACGGGTTCGGATCACAGCCTGTCAGCCCAGGCCTATTTTGCAGCTGAAAGCGGCTTGGAGGCTGCTCGATCTAACCTCAGTAAGATTCACCATGCCGGTGGCCCCTGGGAAGATTACTGCGGGTCTCAGCAGCAGATAGATGATGTCAACAATGAGCCGCCTATTGGTGCAAATATCGATTTTTCCATTGATGCCGCTGCATTGTATCCCGGTGGTGGGATTGACGACGGATGTGCGGTGACGGTCTCCGGGTGGGTCGGGCCGGACCGGAACAATTCTCTGGCGATAAGAGTGATACCCGGACAGGATCAGGGGCTGATACCCAAAGAACTGATCGTGGGCGATGACACCGAGGAACCCCCGACAACCCCGGACACCCCCACGTCATCCGACGCTATTTATTATGCGGCTTCCTCCTTTGAAAAAGGCATCACACTTCCGTTCAAGGCTTCTGTGGACGGCAGTGTTTATGGGAAGGATGTTGTGCTGTCAAGCCAGGCAGATGTCACCGGTGATGTCGTCGCTGAAAAAGATGTCATATTGGAATTCAGATCTTCGGTTGCCGGTGATATCTGTGCGTTGGAAGATATCACACTGGGCAGTAAAGCTCTGGTGGGCGGGGATATTCATGCACATGGAGATGTGACGGTCGGGTGGCAGTCTACCGTTACCGGTGATATTTTCGCCACTGGAGACGTCATCCTGGACTCGGATGCACAGGTCATAGGCAGTATTCATTCCGGAAAATCCATTATTGTCGGATGGAATTCCGTTGTTAAAGGGAATGTTTATGCCGGGGGCGCAGTGATTTTGGAGGGGCATGCCCTGATCATGGGCACTGTTTATGCCAAAAAAACGGTGACGCTTGGATGGAAAGATACGGTCCAAGGTGATGTGATCACCGAAGGAGATATTGATTTAACTGCGGGAGACAATGTGATTGAAGGCAATGCCATTGCTTCAGGAAAAATTAGACTCGGAAGGAAAAGTGAGATTAAAGGGACGCTGTCTGAAGAAAATCCGGATCCCGGTGTGAAACCTCCATCGCCGCCAAAAGAGTGTCCGGGAGTAAAAATCCCTGAACTGTCCGAATTTTCAGCGGGGGCAATTGATATCTCCATCGGACGGAGACAGGATGAAAAAATTCTGCCCGGTGCGTATCACATTTTGTCGACAGGTGGAAAAAACAGCCTCTATTTTACAAGAGAGTCTCCGGGTGAATGTCAATTTGTTTTCAACAAGATGATTTTGGGGTGGGATCTGGATCTTTATCTGGATCTTTCTCAATGTGCGGATGCGGATGGCGACCCCGCTGATATGACCATTTTCTCCGAGGATGGCATCTTTTTCATGGGTGCAATGAATATCTTTATCATGACAGAAGAGGGCAAACCTATTAAAATGAAGGATGCCGATCCCGAAATCGCCAAACGGATCTACTGGGAAACCCATGGCGATTTTTTCCAGGGCAGTTTCAGTGACTGGTTCGGAACGGTTCTGGCAGAAAATAATATCTTTTTTTATTCGGATAACATGATGTTGATCGGTGCTGCGGCTTCCGTGAAGGGCACGGTGGCAATGGGGCATTCCGCTGATGTGATATATATGCCGGCAAATTATGCCGTTGAAAACTGGTGACAGAAATTTTTTGTCCATGATGGAATACTATCAGGATATGGAAAATCGGAAGTGCTGCTATCAAACTGACCATGGGTGAAAATGAAATAAACATGTCAACGCTCACGACTGTCAGACAAGCACCCCGACCGGAAAAAAGAACCCCTGTATTGTGTAGACCGCAATGAAATGTCTGATAATTAATAAAGATTTCCCCAGAAGTGCCGAAAGCAAAACATGATGATGAAAGGCGGGCAGGCAGCCGTGAAACAGTGCCAGGATTGCGGTTTCACCATTGTGGAAATCATTTCCGTGCTGGTTATTGTGGGTATCCTCAGTATCCTGGCATTGCCTGATTTTTTCAACATTCAGGAGCGGATTCGGCTCAAGATGGTGGACAATGCGATCATGGATCTCAACAGACGGGAGCATATGTTCTGGAGTACGCATTTCGGGTCAAGTGGCGATCACGATGACACGGCAATTTTCAATTCAGTGAATCCGGAAAATTTGGGTGCCAAATTTTTTTGGTCTATGGGGCCCCATGAGTCCGACATCAGTACCATTGCGTTCGGCCCCGTGATCGTAGATGTGCGCAGGATTCCTTCCACCGCAGTTAATTCGGGATATTGGACCCGGGTGACCAGCGACTATTATGATTTTACGACCAATGCGCATAGCCCGGATGACTTCATCAAAGTCGGAACCGGCTGGCAAAAGACAGATAAAGGCCTGGTGGTGTCCGGCGGTTCCGGGGGGGTGGGCGGCAGCAACCGGATTTACATAGCGAATGGTTTCAGTGACGGGAATTATGCCGTTTCTACTACGGCACAACTTGATCCGGGGACCACTGGCGGTTATGGTGTTTTTTTTGATGCAACGGTGGATGAGGCTGGGGTGGTGTCATCCGGATATATCCTTCAGTTTGACCGGGGGTATGGAAATGGAGAGCTGGTCATCCGGCCCTGGAGTGATAATTCCGAGGGAAATACCGTTTATCGCTTCAATGACAGGCGTGTTATTCCGGATAAAGATGTCGACCCGGACTGGTGGTCCAGTGAGAAAGACATTCGGATGGAAGTGACGGACACCGGAAATGGCCAGAATACGCTGGCGGTTTACGTGGATAATCAATTGATGTTCAACGATTTTACGTTCGACGGCAATTCAGGCCAGACCTATACCGGTTTCAGGGGATGGCACCAGGATGACACCGCGTTTTCCAATCTGGATATTGCGCCATTGTGAATGGGTGAAACCAGGGGAAATCTCACGGCATGGCTGCTTTCATTTTCTGCTCATGGAATCCCTTGATAAACGTCTGGTTGACAAAAAAGACCGGGGTGGAATGGATGCCCAGTGACCGGATGGTGTACTCTTCAGCCTTGATTTCAGACAGAAACTGCTCGTTCAGATACGTTAACGCCTCTTCCGGGGTCTTGCCCCATGGATCTGCCTGGGCTGGAAATTTTTCCATGAATTGGAAAAGAATTTTCAAGGGATCCGGGGAAGTATCCAACATGGTATAGGTGAAATCAATGATATCAAACACCATGGATTTTCTGTGATACGCATCCGCCATGACCAGAGCTGCGGTTTCCGCGGACGGGCTTAACGGAAAATGGGCCAGGCGCAGGGTCTGGATCCGGTCCAGGTTCATCTTGATGAATTCCCATCCCCGTCGGCAGTGGGGGCAGAAGGGATCGGACACCACGATGACGGTGTGAGGACCAGTGCCCGTGTAGATGGGGTGGCCGAAATCGGCCGGTAAATCAGTGAACGCCACGGTCTGAAGCTGGTCCACCACATCTTTGACCGGGCTGGCGCCGGTGGCCAGTTCCTGAATTCCCCCGAACTGAAGGGTGCCGGTGTTATCCACCACCAGGGTAATGAATTCAGGAGAGAGGCCCGGCACCGGCGGGGTGATTTTGAGCTTGACGGCAAAAACGCTCAAAAAAGGGGTTTGGACCGGGATTTTTTTTCGACGGTCACATGGTCGGACGTTATCTGCCGGAATCGTTCATCCTTGACACCCCGGGCCGTCCGGAGCCGCTGGGCAATGCCGGTTTTCAGGGCCGCCTCATCCAGGGTTGGTGCCGCACGAGCCATGCCGGCCGGCGGCCGGTTTTGGGGTTCCGGGGACGAGGTGCCGGCAGTGGCGGTGTCCGGAAAAAAGCACAGGACCGGTATCCAGAAAACAGCGGCAGCCAAAAAAAACGCAGCCTGTTTCAGCAAAAGAGTCTGGAAATCAGCTTGGGCAAGACCCGGAATAAAACAGGAATCCGGAGTTCGGGAATGGCTGCAAAAAATCATGGTCGGGTCACCTTATTGAATTCGGCAAATCTGGCCGGAAAGATGTTCAAGACCGTATAGGTCAGATCAAAGGTCTGGGTTTCCCCGGCATCCACAAGGATATCGAACCTCAGGGTTTCATGGTCTTCAAGGGTATAGGCATGTCCCATGTTTACCGGTTCCCAGTGGCCCGGAATCCGGTCGATGAGCCGGATGTCGGCGGACGTGTCACCGGTGTTTTTCAGAATGAACCGGTCCGTGATGGTCTGGTCAAAAACTTGAATCACGCCCTTGTCATTGCGCCGGATTCCGGTTTTTCGCTTTTCATACGCCGTTTGGTGATGACAAGATCCCGGCTGCACCCGGCTTTAAGGAAAAACGTATCGCCTCCGGGAAGGAAAGGCAGGATGTCTTCCCCGGTAAATAGCTGATGGCCCCGGGAATCTTCCAGAAAAAGTCTAACTTTGCCGCCCCGTAGGTCCCGGTCGTTTCCGGACAGATCCTCCGGAAGGCCGAGCTGGTACCCAAACGGGACCCCAGCGTATGAATCCATGTTTTCCGGATCATGGGGCATGGTCTGTCCATCCCAGTGAAACCGTTTTGTGATCTGCGTATCGCCGGAAACGGAAAACGGAAACTGCCTGATTTCCTGGTCAAGAATCTGTGTGGCAAATGCTGTGTCCGGGTCCAGCCACACCCTAGCCAACGGATAGGTCTGTCCGGAAAAATTTCTCAAAGCCAGTTCCGCATCCAGGTTCAGATCTGTTTCACGGGCATTTACCGTTGCAGTATAGGTGACCAGACTGTCCAGGCCGATAGTCAGATAGGAGATGACCACGGGAACGGCCCCGGTCTTTTGGCACTCGATCTCCCAGATAAGACTGCTGCCATCCGGGGGAATGGTTGTGGAAAGCACCTGTACCGATTCCGGGTCCTCCAGAGGGGTGAACAGCACGGTGTCCGGGTCCAGCGACATACCGGACCAGGAAAAAGCCACCTGGTGGATACCTTTGTCCAGGGAGAGGTGATGATATTCCTGAACAAGGGGATTCCCTTTGTCCGGCAGGCGGATCTGCACGGCTTCAGCCTGCGGCATAATTCCCATGCGGGTGTCGGCTGACAATGGATCCGGCAAGGCAGCGCCGGCGGTCAGCAGTGATAAAATGATCAGGATGCGGACGGCCATTTTCTGTCTCCTTGGTGGGTGGTAAGAGTGTATTTAATGGTTTTTTTACTTCCAGGAGGTACTGTGACTGTGAATCGGAACCGTTGCTGGTCGATTTTCTCGAATTCATCCTGCCCAGACAGGTCAGAGAGTGTGAAGTGACTGTCAGCCACGGTTCTGAAAATATCAATTTGGGCCGGGTGATCGGAAAAATTGACCAGATGGATGGCCATGGTCTTGACCTCGTCAAACCCGGACAGGTTGTTCTGTTCGTCAAAGGCCAGACGGGTTTTGGCATAGGCCATGATCCGGGGGGTCACGGTGATTCGGGAGGCCGTTCCCAGGCGGAGTGGGTGGTGTTTGCCGGCAGGAATGTAATCAATGGTGTCTGTTCCGGCAAAGATCATGCCACCTTGGGAATCAATGGCTTGAAACATCTGGACCCTGCCGCCGGGAAGGGGAAGCGATCCCAGGCCGGATTCAGCATCGTTGGTAAAGGAAACCATGCGGATTACTGCATCGCCGAACCGCTCGGTATCATACATATACCGGGTCTCCACCGGCACGGATCCGGCCTCATAAAGGTCAATTGGTCAGACCAGCCGTCAGACAGGGTTTTTTCCCCGTCAAGGGTGTACACGACATAATCGGATGCCCGGTTTTTTTCCATGGGCTCAGGCGAAGGGGAGCCGCCCATGAATTGCAGGGGCATAGCAGAGGCCGATTCCATGAGCGTTTTTCCCCGGGCCATCATGTCCTGGTATCCGGATTCATCTGCCGGCGCGTCCGGCCGGCCATGGGGATGGGCCTGGTCTGCCAGATTCGCAATACGGTCCAGCAGGTGGATCTTTCCCGTCACCAGAGAGACGGCGGCATCCGGATAATCCGTGCCGGACCGGTTGTTTATCCGGACCTGGCCGGTCCACTGCATCTGGGTCCGGTCAGGGGACAAGATGGCCGTATACCGTGGCTGCCAGGAAATGCCGGAGGTGAAGTAACGGATCACCACTTCTGCTTGGCAAGGGCCTTTTGCATTGATATACCAGATAGTCTGATTTTTTCCCTGGGTCGGGAAACGGATTTGCCTGATTTCCAGGGGAAGGTCTGGATCGGATATGTCCAAAGACAGGGATGTGGGATCGATGCGGGTCCCGGCCCAGGAAAACCGGACCGGGTTCATGCCTTTGGCAAAATGCAGGACCCGGGTGTCTTTGATCATGGTCAGATCCGCGCTGTTGTAAATATAGGTCTGGATCCGGCGGGTCGGTGTCAGCACGGCCGTATCAATGCGGGCCATGGCCGGCAGGGGGCCTGTCAGAAAAAAGCAGGCGAGAAAAAAATTAGGCATCTTAAATAGGTTGTCATGTCGGAACCTCCGGTAACAAAGGGTGTTTGCTGATTAAAATATCATACTGGTGAAAAAAGCCAAGGCATTTATCCGTGGATTTTGGTATATTTAAAATTTGAAAAACCGATAATCTGAAATGAGAACTCGATATCTGTGCTTCGTCTGGTAAAAAGCAACCGCATGGAACTCCTGATTCAGGCCCTGGCAGAGGTGACCGATAAGTGCCCGCAGGACCCGTTTGTCCCGGAATGGATCTGTATCCAGTCCCGGGGGATGAAACAGTGGATTTCCCTGGAACTGGCAAAAATCAGGGGCATCAGCGCCCGGCTGAATTTTTTGTTTCCCGGGGACCTGATTCAGCATTTCCTGGAACAGCAGCACCCGGATCGGAGGGTTCTGGATATGGATGCCCTGGTTTGGGCGGTGTATGCCCGGCTGGACGACTATCCGCCGGGCCCGCACCTGGCGCCGCTGGCCTCTTATTATGAAACCGATGCCACAGGCAGAAAACAGATGCAGCTGGCCAGGCAGATTGCCGGGGTTCTGGACGATTACCAGGTGTACCGACCGGACATGCTGTTGAACTGGGAAAAAAGTGGCCCCCAGCAGCATCCGGAAAACCCCACGGAAATCTGGCAGTCCTGGCTGTGGCGCAAAATCGTGTCCACGTCCCGGACAACATCCCTGCCTTTGGTGATGAAAGATTTGGTCGCGGCGGCCGCAAAAATACACTGCCAGACCTGCCCTGCCGGATCAGTCTGTTCGGGCTGTCGTCTTTGCCACCCTTGTTTCTGTCCGTGTTTTCAGCACTGGACACAGAGGTGTTTCTATTTCTTCTGACCCCGTCCGACCAGTATTTTTTTGATATGGTTTCACCGGGCCAAATGGACCGGATCTCACTGAAAAAAGGAAATGGCGCGGCAATGGATACTGAAGAAGACCACTGGGAAATCGGCCATCCCCTGCTGACGTCGCTGGGCAGGTCCAGCCGTCAATTCCAGGCGTTTCTGGAAACCGAAGCATACCTGGAACCGTTTTCGGACCTGTTCGTGGATCCGGCTGCAGCCCCGTCAGCGGACCTGGGTGCCGGCTCGGAGGCTGGGACCGCCGCAGGCAGCTTCGCTGTCATTTCCACTGACATCAATGATGATGCCACGGCTGACTATGCCGCCAACATGGCTGATGCAGATGCCAATGCCGGATCCGTGACCCTGCTTTCCCGGATTCAGTCCGACATACTGAATTTGACGTTCCGGCAGCCTGGCCGGGATGCGCCACCGCTGCCCGTTGATCCGAGAGACACGTCCGTCTGCGTCCACGTGTGCCATTCTCCCATGCGGGAGGCCCAGGTGGTCAAAGACCTGCTGCTGGATACCTTTGCCGGGGACCTGGAAACCGCTCCTCATGACGTCATTGTCATGATGCCGGATATCGAGGCGTATGCCCCGTATATCCAAGCCGTGTTTTCCCGGACACCTGCCATCCCTTTTTCCATTTCCGACCGTCCGCACAAAACCGAATCCTTGACCATTGAGGCGTTTTTCAAAATCCTGGACTTGGCAGGCTCCCGGCTGGAGCAGTCCCGGGTGATGGACCTGCTGCTGAATCCGGCCATTGCGGAAACCTTTGACATTCCTTCGGCGGAGATCAGGGAATTGACCGGGATGATCCGCCGTTCCGGTATTCTCTGGGGAATGGATCCGGACCACCGCCAGGCCCTCACAGGCAAGGCATTCAAAGAAAATACCTGGCAGTTCGGTTTTGAACGTCTGTTCATGGGGATGGCCATGCCGGCAGGCACGGAATTATTGGTAAACCAGGTGCGGCCCTGTCCGTTTGTAGAAGGCACGGATGCCGGAATTCTGGGGCGGTTCGCTCACTTCTGCCACACCTTGTTTTCGCACCTGAACGCCATGGGCGGCCGTCATACACCGGAACAGTGGGAGCGGCGGTTCACGGCCTTGATCCAGGAAATGATCACCCTGACCCCGGCCCGGGAACCGGATATCCGGTTTCTTTTCCAGGTATGCCATGACCTGACCCGGGCTGCGGACGCTGCCGGGTTTGCCAGGACCATCGGATTTCCGGCGGCCCGGGACCTGGTGGAGTCCAAACTGGACCAGACCGTTTCCCGGGGCGGTTTCATGACAGGGGGCGTGACTTTTTGCAACCTGGTGCCTATGCGCAGCATCCCGTTTAAAGTGGTGGCCCTGATGGGAATGGATGAGACTGCATTTCCCAGGAAAGTGTTTCCCCGCAGTTTCGATCTCATGGCAAAAGATCCCCGGCCCGGGGACAAAAACCTGCGGGAAGAAGATCGGACCCTGTTTTTGGAAACCCTGCTGTCGGCCCGCAATCGCCTGATCATCACTTATACCGGCATGGACATCAAGGATAATACGCCGCTGCCTTGTTCCGGGGTGGTGAGTGAGTTGGCGGATGTGGTGAAGGCAGGGTTTGTGTTTTCTTCAGGGCACCAGTGGTGGATCACCCACCGCCTCCACCCGTTTGATCCGGCCTATTTCGATGACACCCCGGCCCTGTTTTCCTATTCACAGGAGCATTGTCAGATTGCCCGGTCCCGGGCCGGACAAGGCCGGACCGGTCTATTACCAGATGTTACCGATCTGGTAACATCTGACACCAGCCCGGTGTCATCTGGAACAGATACAGGGTTTTCCGGTATCGCCACAGGAACATCATCGGTAAAAGATGCCGGTGTTCCTGAAACGATTTCCCTGACATCACTTGGCCGGTTTTTCACCCGGCCCCTGACCGTGTTTTATCAGACCTGTCCTGAGATGGTGTTTCCCGAATTGGAAGAACCGCTGCCGGACCGGGAACCGTTTCTGGTGACCGGACTGGACCGGTATGCGCTGGGATCCTGGATCCTGGAAAAAGAGGTACCGGAATCCGGATATCTGCTGGCCCGGGCCGGAGGATGCCTGCCGCTGGGAAACCAGGGCCGCCTGGCATGGCAGGAACTGGTGCATGCGGCCCGGCCTATTCTGACTCTGACCCGGAAATGGGTGCCGGATACATCCTGTGAACCGGTATCCGTGGACCTGGATTTGCCGGGATCCGGATTCGGGGGACGGTGGGGGATTTGTATGCCGTGGAGGGGACCATGGTCCGATGCGTGACCGATTTCGGCCGGGTTCATGCCAAACGTCTGATTCAAAACTGGATTCTCCATCTGGCAGTGACCATGATGATGCCTGATATTCCTGTGACCACCCGGATCATCGGGACAGATCCGTTCCGGCCCAATACAGCAGGGATGCAGGTGTTCACACCCGTGGGAGATGCGGCCCGGACCTGTTTGGAGGATCTGGCGGCTTTGTATGTATACGGCCTGAAGCAACCCTGGCCCTTTTTTCCCGAGACCGGACTGTTGCTGGCCCGGTCCCTGGCGGAAGACCTGTATGAACTGGAAGATAACGCTGTAACCCGTGCCATGAAAAAAGCCCGGCCCGGGTGGTTCAATGTCCATTCCGGCACCGGGGAGAAAACCGACCGGTATGCTGCTGTCTGGCTGGCCGGTCAGCCGGATCCCTTTGACACGCCGGCACATTTGCTGGCCTCAGGAATCGTGGTACATGCCTTGTCCGTGTTCAAACCGCTTCTCGCCCATTTGGAGACCCGGTCATGAAGCCATTGAACCCTTTTGGTCTCGACCTTCAGCAGACCACGCTCATCGAGGCCAGTGCCGGTACGGGCAAAACTTATACCATCGCCACGCTGGTGGTCCGGCTCATTGCCGCAGGATATCCCATTGAATCCATCCTTGTGGTGACATTCACCGAGGCGGCTGCTGCGGAACTCAAACTGCGGATTCGGGACCGGCTGTCCCGGGTTCTGGCCGGTATGACGTTGAAGGCTGGCGCATCGGCCGATGATTTGCCTTCTGAAGAACCGCCGGACGAGCTGGTGTCGTTCATGGCGGCCCAGCCGGACCCGGATCAGGTCCGAAGGCGAATCCGGGTGGCGTTGACCGGGTTCGACCAGGCCGCTATCATGACCATCCATGCCTTTTGTCTTCAGACGTCGACGGCCCACGCCTTTGAGACCGGAACCGCCTTTGACATGGAACTGATCAAGGATAGCGCCGGGTTTTACCGCCAGGTGTGCATGGATTATTTTATGACCCGGATCAATGACCTGGACCCCCTGATGCTCCGGTTCCTGGCAAAAAAGAACCTGACTCCAGACACCTTGGGCCGGCACATGGCACCGGTGGTATCTCGCCCCGGCGTGATCCTGCTACCGGAAGATCCCGGATTCACGGATGTGTGTGATGCGTATCGAAACGCCACCGCCGCTGTTCACGACTGGCTTGACCACCATACTCAGGACATCATCGATGTGATCCGGTCCGATCCCGGCCTGGATAAACGCAGCTACTCCGCCAAAAATGTTCCCAGATGGCTGGAAACGGCCCGCCAGACTCTTGAGGAGCAAGGGGAAAACACCCTGTTTGTGATGACCGAAAAAGGAGATTCCCTCTACCGGTTTTCCTGCACCTGCCTGGCACGGAAAACAAAATCCGGTGCCAGGTGTCCGGTCCATCCGTTTTTTGATGCCTGCCAAACCCTGGTGGAACTGTATCAGGGTTTGGAAGCCAATGTAATGGCCATTTTTCATGGGTTTCCCCGGTTTTACGATCAGGCCTTGGCCGAATTGAAACAGCATCAGGGGCAGTGTTTTTTTGATGACCTGGTGCATGACTTGGCCCGGGCATTGACCAGCGGTTCCGGCCGCAAGATGCTGATTCAAGCGGTCCGGGATCAGTATGAAGCCTGTCTCATTGATGAATTTCAGGACACGGACCCGGCCCAGTACCGGATTTTCGCCACCCTGTTTGCCCGTGCCCGCTCCCGGTTCGGCGGGTGCCGGCCTTTTTTTATGATCGGGGATCCCAAGCAGGCCATATACGGGTTCCGGGGCGGTGATATCTTTGCCTACCTCACGGCAAGCCAGGAGAGTGACCAGCAGTTTACTCTGGACAGAAATTTCCGGTCTTCGCCGCTTCTGGTGCAGGCGGTCAACGATCTGTTTGCAGCCGATCCCCATCCTTTTGTATTCAAACAAATCCCGTTTTACCGGGTGGGCACTCCGGACTCAGCCGTCCATGGCATTGAAGACGACACCGGGCCGGTGGCTCCGTTGCAGTTTGATTTTCTTCCCCGGGTTACCCTGGAACCGGATTCATCCGAATATATGACAAAGGAGGCAGCCCGCCGGCTGATTCCGGATATCGTGGCTAAAGCCGTGCTTTGCGATATGACCGCCGGTTATACCCGGGTGGACAGACACGGGGTCAAAGCCTCCATCGATTTCAAGGACATGGCCGTGCTGGTGCGCACCAACCTGGAGGCCAAAGATATTCAGGCGGCATTGTCCAACGCAATGATTCCCTGTTATCTGTCCAAAACCGGATCCGTTTTTGACGCGCCCCAGGCCATGGAACTCCATGACCTGTTATGGGCCGTGTTCCGGCCGGATCATCCAGGGTTTGTCAAGGCGGCCCTGAACGCTTCCGTGTTCGGGTTTAATCCGGATGACCTGGCCGGGTTGTCCCAGACCGAAATCTGGCAGTGGCAGGACCGGTTCAGGCACTGGAAACATCTCTGGGAATCCCGGGGGTTCATTGCCATGATCCAGGACCTGCTCCATTGCCCAGAAGGGCTTCTGGATCCGGCTTCCGAAATGGATGACCGGGGATTGACCAATTTTTACCACCTGGTGGAGCTGATTTCCCAAACCGCTTTGAACCGGCATCTGTCTTTGTTTTACCTGCTCAAATGGTACCAGGCCCAGCTGTTTGTCGACACCCGGGAGGAGACTGAGGATGAGCTGCGCCTGGAAAGCGACCGTAATGCCGTGGCCATTGTGACCATCCATAAAAGCAAGGGCCTGGAATACCCGGTTGTGTATCTGCCCTATCTCTGGTCCGGCTCCCGGCCGAAGACCGGGGAACCGGTTCTGTTCCATGACCCGGACAACCATTTCCGGCTCTGCCAGGACCTGCGGGGACAGGGGTATCAGGGCCCGGACACGCAAGGCATGGACCGGTCCGCAGACCAGCACCGGACAGAGGATTTTGCGGAACAGCGCCGGCTGCTGTATGTGGCGGTCACCCGGGCATCGGCCTTGTGCCGGATTGTCTGGGCCGGGATCCGCGGTGTGGCGGAATCAGCTCTGGGCCGCCTGATTCATCCGCAAGGATGTGACACGGACGACAGCATGATCCGGAACCTGAACGCCTTGGCTGGCAAGGGGAATCACATCCAGGTGAACCTGCTGGACCTGGCCGGACCGGTCCCGGCCCTGTCCGGAACGAATGAGATGCTGCCCCCACTGTCGGCCCGGTCCCTGGCCCGGCCGGTTCAGCCGTTATTCCAGGTCACCAGCTTTAGCACGCTGGTGAAAGGGCATCCAGACAAAGCAACCGAATCGGATCTGTCCGGCGGCAGCCGCGATGAATGGGTGGCCCGGGACATGTCAATGGATTCTGATGCAGACATGGCCTTAACGACTTCTGACCGGGAAAGGAGAGAAATCCGGCTTCAGGGATTCCCCAAAGGGGCCGGGGCCGGGGATTTTTTTCATGCCGTGCTGGAACACATGGATTTTCAATGGGATACCGCGGCTGTGTCCGCGTGTGTGTCCGAGTATCTGCACCGGTTTGGGTTTTCCGGCGACCGGTTTTCCGGCCCGGTTACCGCAGCCGTCCAGGAGGTGGTGACCACGCCTTTGTCAGCAGGTGGGAGCACGTTCTGTCTCAATGAGATTGCCCTGTCCGACCGGATGACAGAAGCGGAGTTCTTTTTTGACGGGACCCGGGGCAATGGATTCCATCCTGGGGATCTGTTTGCCAAAACAACCCGGTGGAAATCGTATGCCCGCACCCTGCAGGAACTGAGCCCGAACCGGTTGTCCGGATTCATCAAAGGATTCATCGATCTGGTGGTGCGGTATAGAGGAAAATACTATCTGGTGGATTACAAATCCAATTTTCTGGGAGACTTCTATGAGGACTATCATGTGTCCGTCATGGCAAGTGCCATGGAATCCAACCATTATGTACTGCAATACCACATCTACACCAGAGCCCTGCACCGGTATCTGTCGTGGCGCATGAAACAGTATGATCCGGAAGCGGATTTCGGCGGGGTCCTGTACCTGTTCATCCGGGGAATGCACCCGGATCATCCCGGGGCCGGGGTGTTTTTTGACCGGCCTATCGTCGTTTTCTGAACCAGGTCTTTTTGTGGTGGGTGACCAGCGGGGCCACGGGGATGGGTTTTTCCTTGAAAAGCGAGATCACCATCAGCCCGGAAAAGATCAGTAAAGCCCCGATCCCGGTGACAGGTGTGAACACCTCATTGAGCAGCAGGATCCCCAGCAGACATCCGGTCAACGGTTCCACCAGCATCAAGAGCGCTGTCATGGACACCGGCACCACGGACAGACCCCTGGCCAGCAGCAGATAGGCTGCGGCTGTGGCCACCAGTCCGAGATACAGGACCACGGTCATGCCGTGCATGGTCATCACCGGGGAAAAATCCTCGAACAGCAGCAGCCGGGGAAGAACCATCAGCGCGCCCACGCACAGAATCACAGAGATTCCCAGTATGGGCGAATGATCCGCCACCACGGCCCTGCTGCCCACCAGAGACACGGCATATCCAAACCCGGCGCCAAGGGCCAGCAGAATGCCGACAGTGTCCACCTGCACTTCGCTGCCGGCCACGGACAGGAGTATACACCCGGAAATGGCCAGAAGCGATGCGATCAGCCAGATTCGTGTCAGCGGTTCTTTTTGAAACACCGCGCTTAAAAGCCCGGAAATCACCGGCGCCATACAGATGGCCACAATGGTGCCCAATGCCACCCCGGTTCTGGCCACGGCTTCAAAAAAACACAGCTGGAACATCACGATGCCGGACGCGGCCACAATGGTGGGAATGACAGGGGGACGAAACGTGGCCAGCCGGATGTTGCTGAAGATCAGAGCCATCAAAAGCAGGGCCGGGCCGCCGATGATCAGGCGCAGTGACCCGATGGTGGTGCCGGAGATGCCGGCCGGAGCCAGGGCCTGGGAGGTGCCGGTGGTGCCGAAGAGCACCGCTGCAAAGATCACCAGGGCGAATCCCTTGTACAGGTCTTGCTTGTCCATCATTTGAACCGGTCGTCAGACCGCCTTTGTGCGACATCCTTTTCACTGGCCTGCATCCACCCGGACTGGCTGTCTGCCACTGCGTCGAATTTTTCTATGTAGGGCTTGATGTCCAGCAGCGGGGTGTTGTCAAGCACGTCGATGTCCAGAATATGCAGCAGGTTTCCCTCGATTCTTTCCAGCCGGACAATAGAAATCCCGATGTGGTTGGGCCTCAGCGGTGACCGGGTGGCATACACGCCCCTGGGCTGCGTATCCATGAAAGGGACCACACTCAGCTCTGTACGCGTGGCCTTGTGAAAGGAATAGATCAGGTAGATGTGGCTGAACCCGTCCAGATCTTTGAGACCCGGGCTATACACGTCATCCACCAGGACCTGCCCTTTGGTGCCGGCCGCTCCTTTGGGCTGAATCGGCATGTCTTCGATCTGTTTGAACGGGGAAAAATTTTTCCGATGGGTCGGATGGGATGCATGGTCACCTGTTTCGGATCTGGTGGGTTACAGTTCCGCATTTTCAAGGGCGAACGCCCAATTGATTCTTTTGTCAAGCACGGCTTCGACATAAACCTTGCGCTGGTTCTGATAATCCAGGTAGTACGCATGTTCCCATACGTCGATGGTGAGCAGCGGAACCATGCCCATGGTAAGCGGTGTTTCGGCATTGACGGTGTTCAAGGCTTTCAGGGTGCCGTTTTCCAGAACAAGCCATGCCCACCCGCTGCCGAACTGGGAAGTGGCAGCAGCCAGCAAAGCCTGTCTGCATGCATCCACACTGCCGAAATCATCATCCATTTTGCGTTTCAAAGCAGATGGCGGCTCCCCGCCGCCTTTGGGGCTGAGGCTTTGCCAGTAGAAGGTGTGATTCCAGACCTGGGCCGCATTGTTGAAAAGTGCGGTGTGGTCCGGGTTGGCAGAACTGCGGGTGACGATCTCCTCCAGGGTCAGATCCGCATACGAAGTCCCGGTGATCAGTCGGTTCAGGTTATTCACATATCCCTGGTGGTGTTTGCCGTAGTGAAACGACAGGGTCCTGGCGGTGATTACAGGAGCCAGTTCCGTATCGGCATAGGGCAACGCCGGCAGCTTATGGGAAGATGATGCAGCCGCTGCGGTCCGGGGCAGTCCGGCCATGGCAAAGGAGATGGCAGCGCCGGTCGAAACGGCCAGAAAGGTGCGGCGATCCATGGGATGCGTGTGCCGGTCTTTTGGGTCAAAAGATGTCATAGAAATTCCCTCCATTTACTTCTGATGATGACTGATTGACAGCTTATGATACCATTCAGATGCATGAATGGACAAGCAGTTTCTTTTATGTTTTGATTGACAGGGCAAAACCGGATTGCGTATGCTGGTCTCCAGAACAGTGAAAAGAACCTGTGTCATATCTAAAGGTGGTATGAAGCAAACCTCGATATTTAAATTGCCAACCTTTTCCCTAACCAGACAGGGCAACCTTCGTCAAGTGGGATTTGAGCTGGAATTCATCGGGCTGGACCTTGATCAGGTGGCTCGGGCATGATCCCTGTTCTGCTGCTGTTCGGGTCCGCGTTTCTGGCAGCTACCATCCTGCCGTTTTATTCCGAGGTGCTGCTGTTCACCCTGTTGCGCAAGGGCCATGATCCACATCTTCTGTTCTGGGTGGCCACCACCGGCAATACCCTGGGATCTGTGGTGAACTGGTGGCTGGGGCGGTACCTGCTTCGGTTCCAGCACCGGGCCTGGTTTTATTTCAGTCCGACCCAGATCGCACGGGCCCAGGCCTGGTTTCAGCGGCACGGCATCTGGACCCTGCTGCTGGCCTGGCTGCCGATTGGAGGAGACCCGCTGACTCTGGTGGCAGGCATTATGAATGTCCGCCTGAGCATATTCGTTTTTTTGGTGGGTGTCGGAAAAGGACTTCGGTACGTGGCGGTAATCTGGTTCAGTGTCTGGTGCTAGCTTCTTGTGAATGGATTTTCTGGATACATGTCCTGCCGATCACCATGTAAATTAAAACCGACCCTAGAATGACGACTCCGAACATCCCTCCGTTCCGGGTTTTCAGTACAAAGGCGATGATCACGACGATGGCGGCGCTGATGGTATAAAACAAGGGTTTGGGAACCTGTTTCATAATTAAACGTCCCAGATGGGCAAACCGGAGGGTGCTGACCATCAGGCAGGTGGTCAAAATCACCACGGGCCAGACATACTGAGAAGGGACCAGCAGAATGGCACCCAGCAACAGCAGTGCCCCGGCCGGGCAGGGCAGGCCGTTGAACACCCCCGGCGGCAGATCGGTGCGTTTTTTGTCCACAAACAGAAATCGGATGAGCCGGTATGCCACGCCTAAGATGTAGATCAATGCGAACACCCATGCCCAAAAGGATTGGCCAATTTTTAGCAGCATATAGGCCGGCGCCACTCCGAAGCTGACAAAATCCGCAATATCATCCAGATAAGGACCGTATTTGGTGCCTCCGTGTTTTTCCGCCATACGTCCGTCAAACAGGTCAAACAGCTGCCCCATGATAATGATGATGATGGCCCGGCCGAAAAATCCGTGATAGGTCAGTACTAGACTGATTATTCCACAAAAGAAATTGAGCATGGAAAGAATATCCGCATACAGTCGGTTGGGTATGAATTTAAATACAATGGAGGCGCCTGAAAGAATCACGCAGGCCAGCAGAATCTGGTTGCCGATGTGGATGATATGGGGGTTGGCATCCACCAGGGCGCAGAAAATCACCAGCGCAAAACAGATGATGGCTTTGATTTTGCCAAAATTGTTGGCTGCGACCGATGTCTTCATCAGGGATAACAGCCTGCGGGCCGCAAACTGGCCGAACAATTCAATGCCCACCAGGATCCATACCAGTTTCTCGGAAATGATTCCGGTATAGGCAAATCCCAGCAGCGGAGGAAGATACGTCAGTTTGTCGCACAGCGGATCCAGCCATTCCCCTAGTTTGGACACCAGGTTGCATCCCCTGGCCACCAGCCCGTCCACGCCGTCGAGAATGGCAGCAAAAGTGAAGATGATGATGGCGCCCGATTGATATTTTGTCCAGAAGTACAGGACGAAACCGGCAATAGCCAGGCCGGTCCGCCAGTAACAGATGGCATTGGGGTGCAGCAGCCATTGATGGGTTTGGACATACCGCTGCAGGCGGTTTTTTTTCAGCATCCAGGCAAACCAGTAGTAAAAGCCAGTCCCGATTCCGGCAGCGGCGCATATGACCAAAAATCGTTCCATAAGGGGTATTATCCTGTTATCTGCAGTGTTAACAAAGGCAGATTGTTTTTATCAGATTCCGCATAGGATTGCAATGAATGGATACCCCTTTGAAAAGGGGGTGCCATGTCAGTATCAAAGTTTGATCAGCCTCAACGTCCCCCACAACCCGATCCGCGTATCCTTGATGATTACCAGGCCCTGAACCCCGGAAATCTGCTGGCCGGCCCTCAGGGTGGGGGAAATGTCATCGCAGGTCTTCACCAGATTGGCCAAACCCGTGGCGGCGGCATCCGCCAGCATACAGGATCGGGCCATGACCATGACGGCATCGGCTTTGCCAAAACTCTGGGAATGTCCAAATGTGCCAGAAGAGGTGCAGATGCCGAAGGCCTTCGGTTGCCGGGGGATTTGTATGCCGGTGGTCAGGCTGAACGGCGAGGTGGCGGCAAAAATCGTCAGCACCGTGTCGGTGCGGGAATGGATAAAGATGTCGCCCCCGTTTTCCACCACCACTTCCGCAGATAAGGATTGCAGGTGCCGGCCGGTATATTCCGCCACGGCCCCTGCCACAGCCGCCATAGGGCCCACCTGTGCAGCCCGGGAAGCCCTGGCCATGTCCCGGATGATGGGTGGCGCGGTACCGGGCACCGCCATCGGCGAAAGTGTGGTTTTGAATTCAGGATCTTGCGCAATATAGGCTTCAATCTGCTTCCGGCAGCGATTCACGGCCTGAAGAGCCGGGCCGGACAGGTCCGTATCCGCCTGAATATGCAGATTGGTTTCCTGTACCGTGATTTCAAAGGCGGTCAGGCCCTGTTTGTGGTGCTGCCGACGGTAGATCCGGCGGTTGTCAAACATGATCCACCGGGTGGGGGCGCAACTCCGCCGGCGCCTGGCGGATAAAATAGGAATCGGTCATGCCGGCGATGAAATCCCGGACGATCTGAGCAAAAGAATGGGTGTTTTGATAGGTGTCGGACATGCCGGCCAGGAACCGAGTGAAAATGACGGAAGACCGGTTGTCCTTTTCCAGGTCGGTCAGGTACTGGTGAAACAGAAGGTCATAGATGGCTTCAACCGTTCCCAGGTGCCGCTTGATGGCCGGATTTCTGTATATATGGCTGTAATTGAACGCCTTGAGGGTTTCCAGCGCATCTGAAAAGTCATCCGAGAATCCGACGAACGGCTGGTCCAGGCTTTCGGCAATCAGGTCGGTCACCAGGTTGAACACAATGGTGCCGTTGGTGGTCCCCAGAAGGTGGCGGCAGGGTTCCGGAATCTGCTCCCGGGTGATGAGTCCCAGGCGGATCCCGTCTTCCAGGTCCCGGCCGATGTAGCTGATGGTGTCTGCCATACGCACCACGCACCCTTCCAAAGTCATGGGAGAATATCCGGTCTGTTCGGTCTTGAAAAAGGTCTTAATCATGTCGTCCAGATCGTTAAACGTGCGGGGTCCATGGGGAGAGAGCCGTCTTACATGAGATTCGCCGTCATGGCATAGAATTGCATCCAGGGTCTGAAGACTCAAATTCCATCCGGCGCCGTGGCGTTCAATTTTGTCCAGAAATTGGATGCTCTGGACATTGTGGTGATAATATCCGGCCTGATGTGTGCGGGTGAGCCGGGACAGAAACCGCTCGCCGTCATGGCCGAACGGAGGATGGCCGATGTCATGGCCTAAAGCCGCTGCTTCGATCAGGTCCTGGTTGAGGCCGAGATACCGGCCGATGGTCCGGGCCACCCGGGACAGCAGTTGTACGTGCAACACCCGGTGTGTGAGATGATCATTTCGGATCAGTGAAAACACCTGTGTTTTGTCAATGTACCGGGTGAAAGCCATGGAATTGAGAATCCGGTCGGCATCCTGGCTGAACGCCTGGCGGTATTCATTGCGGGAACGGTTTTCCTGATGCCGCCGCACCGCATGGCTGGAAAGACAGGCCAGGGACCGCAGGGCATTCTGTTCCATGGAATTCAGAAGCGGCTGCAGGTCCCTGATTTTTTCAGGCGGTCATTCAAGGCGGTCCTGATTGGTCAAAGGGGATTACAATTGTTTGGTGATATTGTCCACCACCGTCAAAAATGCTTTGGTGAAGGGGGTTTCCTTGTCCTGGAACATGATGGGAACCCCCTGATCCCCGGAAGCGACCACCCCGGTATCGAACGGGATGGATCCCAGAAAGGTCAGGCCCTGTTCTCTGGCAGTTTTTTCTCCTCCGCCATGCTTGAACAGATCAACGGGTTCACCGCAATGGGGGCAATTGAAAGCGGACATGTTTTCCACGATGCCTAATGTTTTGAGTTTCACGGTTTTGCAGAATGAGATGGATTTGCGGATATCGGCCAGGGCCACTTCCTGGGGGGTGGTCACGATCACCCCCATGGCGTCGGGAATGGTTTGTACCACGGTCAGGGGTTCATCCCCGGTGCCAGGAGGGGCGTCAATGACCAGAAAATCCAGTTTCCCCCAATCCACCATGCCGACAAACTGCTGAATCATGCCTGCTTTGGCCGGTCCCCGCCAGATGATGGCCTGGTCTTTGTCCTGCATCAGGGCCTGGACCGATACCACCTTGAGGTTGTCGTTCACCTGTTTGGGAATCAAACGCCGCTGGTCCGGCGTGATATCCAGCAGTTCGGTCATTCCCAGCATCTGGGCGATGGAAGGGCCATGGACATCCACATCCATGAGACCGGTCTTGTATCCCTTTTTGGACAAGACGGCGGCCAGGTTGGCGGACACGCTGCTCTTACCCACGCCGCCCTTGCCGGACAGCACAAATATCTTATGTTTGATTTTAGCCAGATTGTCTTTGATCATAGCCTGCTGTTCCTGCTGTTTTCTGGCCATTTCATTGTTCTGGGACGGACATCCCTGGGATTTCTGGGCGTTGTCTACACTGTCGTGAATCATTTATTTTGTGCTCCTTATTAGAGGTCAGTGGTTTGAAATCAACACCTATTATTGTCATGATCCAAAGGGTGTCAACTGGAAAACCGATTCTTTGACCGGGATATCGGACCAGAATCGCGAAATGGTCATCCGAACCTGCCGGTCCCGGCCGTCGGCAATGGTAAGATCCACTGGTATCAGACGACTGTCTATTACATCAAACGCATGATACTTTATCTCGTAGCGGATTTTGTTCTGCCTGTTTTTGAGACGTAGCGTTTTAAGCGGTTGATCCGGAGCCTGGATCAGTTCCTGGAATTGTGAGGCAAATCGCCCGGTTAGCTGAATCCGGTTGATATCTTGAGGGGAGAACCAGGCATGGTGGAACGGCTGAACTGGAATCTGGCCGGAAAGCAGGCAGATGAGATCGGACAGTTTCAATGGAACACCGGTATAGGGCTCCAGGTCCGGATCACTGGATGCCGTGGTGTGGGGCCGGTGCGGCCGGTGTGAGAAATAAAAATGACCTGGCTGCCGTCTGCGATAACGGTTTCCACGGGACTGGCCAAAGCGGTAAACGTGAGGCGGAGTCGGTCTGGGGTCTGGACGGCCCAGGCCATCTGAAAGGTCTGGCTGCCGTTGGCTGTTTCCAGCCGCAGATGGGCCAGGCCTTTGCTGGTAGCGATATCTCGGTTTAGATTTTTCACGGCCTCTGCTGCAGCCTGGGCCGCAGCATCCTGGGCCGGGTCGGTATGGGGTTTTTGGATACTGCATCCACACAGACCGGCCAATGAGATCAGGCAGACAAGAAAAATAGTGGACAGGGGTTTCATGGGAGGAGGCCGTCAGGTTCTTCCCGGTCCGGGGTCTGGATCTGCTGTTCCAGAGTGTTTATTTTTTCAGTCAACTGGTCAATGAATTCGGTATCTGATTTTTCAGCATTAAGCAGGGCTTTGTGATATGCTTGCAGGGCTTTTAGAATCTGGCCGGTCTTGACATAGGCATCTGCCAGGTGCGTGGCGATGATAGCTTCATGATTGGTCAGTTCGGCCGCTCTTTCCAGAAAATCCACGGCTTTATCATATCTTCCCTGCCGGTAATAGACCCAGCCCAGGCTGTCCATGATATAGCCGTCATCCGGTTTGATGCCCAGGGCCTTTCTGATGAGGGTTTCCGCCTGGTCCAGGTGAATGCCGAGATCGGCATAGGTATATCCCAGATAGTTCAGTGCTGAGGCATCTTCCGGGTCCAGGCGGATGACCTCTGTCATGGTGGCGATACTTTCATCTTTGAGCCCGGCCTTGTCCTGAACCGTTCCCAGGCGGAACAGCAAAGAGGTGTTTTCCGGTGCAGTTTTCAAGCCTTCGGAAAGCAGGGCCATGGCCTTTTCCAGCTGGTTGTCTTCTTCATAAAACGCTGTCAGATAGGTGAGGATATCAATATCATCAGGGGTTTGCCGATGATGGAGTTCCAGAGAGGCGATGGCTCTGTCCGTTTCACCTGCTTCCCGGTACAGGAATGCAATGGTCAAAAGGGTTTTTTGTACTGAGGGTGGGCTGGTGATACCTTGAGGTAATGATCAATGGCCAGTTTCGGATTGCCACTGGATTCATGTTCTAGACCCAGAAAAAAGTTAAAGTTGTCATTGTCCGGATCAGCCGGAAGCATGCCGGAAAAAACGACCACGGCATCGGCATACCGTTTCTGGGAAAGATACAGATCCACGGCGGTCATGAGCAGCCGGGTGTCGTGCAGCGCCTGGTTTCCCAGATCCATCAACTGCTGTGCCGCCAGTTCGGGCTGCCCGGTTTTGTGATACTGAAGGGCCGTTTCCAGTAGGGCCCGGTCATTTTCCGGTTCAATGGCAAGGATCTGTTCAAACATGGCCAGCAATTGGTCCGGGTCCGGATCATCCGTCAGATTTTCCGGGTCCTGAAGGATATCCACCAGCCGGAACCGGGGTTCAATCAGGTCGGGTTCCAGTTGAATGGTTGTCTGAAAGGCCTGTTCCGCTTCTTTGTGGTTTCCGGAAAGAAAATAAGCTTCCCCCAGGTAGAAATGGGCCACATAGTAATCCGGCATTCGGGCTGCCATTCGCTTGAACAGTTCCAGGGCCTCGGGAATCTGTTGGTTGTCCATATAGATTTTGCCCAAGCGCAGATAGGTTTCCCGGTTGTCCGGATCCAGTTCCAGAATCCGTTGCAACAGCGGGTAAACAGCTTGTTCCCGGGTGTCCTCTTTTTTCATGCGTGCCAGCATGAGCAGGTTTTCCACATCATCGGGATACTGTTCCACCAGGGTTTCGGCCATCGCCAGTGCCGTATCGTCACGGCTCATACCCAAATATGTCTGGATTCGATCCCGTTTCAGGCATGAGACATCAGGTTCCAGATCAATGGCTTTCTCAAGGGCTGCCAACGCGTCTTCCAACCGGTTTTTCTGATGCAGTATCAAAAACGCGAGATAATGGTAACGGGCTGACTTCCGGGGATCCTGCAACGCAGGGCCGGGAGGGATTGTGTCATCAAACATTGAAAGAGCCGGCTGGGGCGAAGTCGAAACCGGCTGTGCCGGTAAAACTTCTGGCGGTTGGAGGGACACCGGCGCAGGTTGAATCCGGCTGCATCCGGATAATCCGGCAAGGATTATCAAAATCAAAAGGACATGAAACGTTGTCTTGGTCATAAAATTAAGGATCACTCTGTATGGCTGATTATTGGGTATGGTCGTACATATCAAAATCAGGCATGTCTTTTTTGAAAAACGCCTTCATTTTTTTTAAAATATTGTTTTCAATCTGTCGGACCCGTTCCCGGGAGATATTGTAAGTTTCGCCGATTTCCTGGAGAGTCAGCGGGGAATCGGAAAAAATACGCTGCTCAAAGATCTCCAGTTCCCGATCATTCAGGGTACGTTTAAACTTTTTGACTTTGGTGTGAAGAATGTCTTCGATTTCCTTTTTCGCCATCCGGTCTTCCGAAGAATCTGATTCCATGTTAATGAACTCGATCCGCTCAGTGTTGGAGTCGTTTTTCAACGGTTCATCCAGGGACAGGTCCCAGTTGGCCAGGCGCTGGTCCATGTCCACCACCTCTTTTTCTGAGACACCCAGACGTTCGGACAACAGCTTTGGCTTGGGATCGAATCCCTGCTCAATCAGCTGCTGTTTTTCTTTTTTCAGCCGGAAAAACAGCTTGCGCTGCCCCTGGGTGGTACCGATTTTGACCATCCTCCAGTTGTCCATGATGAATTTGAGAATATATGCCTTGATCCAGAAAGAGGCATAATAGGAAAATTTGACGTTTTTATAGGGGTCGAACTTTTTGACCGCCTGGACCAGTCCGATATTTCCTTCCTGGATCAGGTCCAGCAGGTTCTGCATCCATATCCGCTGGAACTCCAGGGCGATCTTCACCACCAGACGCAGGTTGGAAGTGGTCATGATATACGCGGCTTCCTGATCCCCGTCTTCCTGGATGCGCCTGCCCAGCTCGATCTCTTCTTCCCGGGTCAACAGCCGGTACCGGGTGATCTCATTCAGATAACTTTGAATTGGATCAGATTTCACGAGGGCTTTGGTGCCGGCATTTCTGGTTTTGGGCACCGGAAGCAGAAAATCTTTTTTGGTCAGCCGTTTTTTGTCTGTTTCGGATTGATTCTGATCAAGTGTATTTGTCATTCAATAAACCTATAAAATCTTACAAATCATAAAATTAATATTATATCATCATCGATAGCAGTATTAAAGCGATAAAATTATTAATACGGAAGAGCAGCGCCGGGTTGTTTTTTTTCTGGACTTTTCGGTCGCTTCTTGCTAAAAGAATCGATCGTTGCGCCTGTAGCTCAGCTGGATAGAGCAACGGACTTCTAATCCGTAGGCCACAGGTTCGAATCCTGTCAGGCGCGCCACTGATATCAAGGGTTTTCGGCTTTTAAGTTGATAATCCTTTTTTTGTTTAATGTGGATCTGTAACGGGGTTTCTGAATTTTGTTGAGATCGATGTATCTTCAAAACTCTCTATGAATCTTGGCAGTGTTGATGGCTAAAAGAGTAGGTTTCAGACAGTGAAGCTGGTTAATATCAATTCAGCAAAAAAATACTCGAAATATTTTTTCATGTGCTATAGCAGCACAGACATGGAAAAACAAGATGATAGGAAATTAAGTACAGAAGTCCAGCAGGAACTCCGGTTATGGCAATCCGGCTCAAAAAATCGGGGAAAACCCACAGGGAGGCTGCTGAAATTGTTCATCGGCATTTGCAATGACAGCTATCATGGAAAAAGTAATGCCTCCTGTGGTTGCACTTCTGCTATAAAATTGCGTCCACGAGGCCAGCGTGTAAATTTGATTTCAATCATCACAAACCAGGGCAAGGTCTGATTTGTGATTTACAAAGAAAAGATGAATGCTGACACTCTGATCCGTTTTATGAAACGATTGGCGAAAGATACCAGTCAGAAAGTGTCTTTAATCCTTGATAATTTGAGGGTTCACCATGGTTATGTTGTTAAAAAGTGGCTTCAAGAGCATAAATTCGAAATAGAAATTTTCTTTTTTACCGTCTTATTCACCGGAGTTGAATCCGGATGAGTACTTGAACTGTGATTTGAAAATTGGGGTGCGCAGTGAGGCTCCGGTCAGAACAAGGGAGCAATTATCGAAAAAAGTGCTGTCACATTTGAGGATGCTGCAAAAGATGCCAAAACGGTTGGCAAATTACTTCCGTCACCCCAAAATTGTCTATGCAGCTTGATTCGGGAATTCAATTGCCGGAGTAATATTAAATAGCCGTTGCTCATATCAAGGCCAGTCTCGTAACTCACTGTTGTTATTTAAATGCTGCGGTTATGTCTCAGGACGATGTAAATGGCAGGGGCCTTTTCCGTAAGAAAAAGCCCCCGCAATTTTTCTACTTAGCCAACTTCATAACGCCTTTAAGGCTGACGTCATCCGGCGGATAGGCGGCAGGGATATTCCATTCAACTGAAAAATTGGATTGCTCATCCACATAATCCGTTGCTATGAAATACCCTCCGACGTTCGCAATCATACCGGCTTCGGGAATAAAGCTTTGATGCCACCAAATGGACCTATATAACCGATCTTTCTGGTCATAGCAGTCCGTTACGGGGATGAAGAAGGTCTCCTTATCCATATAGATGATCCGTTTGCTGTAAACGTAGTTCGGGTCCAGTTCGGTGACCTGGATCACATAAAAGGGACGCCGTTCCAGCTTTATATTTTTCATTGCGTATCCGTCGGTGCTGTCCACGTATTCGTCGCCGGTTGTCTGAAGTGCCACGGTCAGGTATTCCCGTTCATCAATGATGTCGAACTTCATTGGGAATCGATCAGGGGTGAGTTTCTGCGCAAAGCCTTCAGAGTCGTCTGCGGTTGCATTCTCTCCCGGAGAAGGGTCTTGACTATCGGTAGCGCTCTGTTTCCGGATCCGCCTGTAGGATGGAAGCCACATCAACAGTTGATCCAACTCCCGGGGATCCGCGAAATAGGTTTGGTGCCATACCAGGCCCCTAATATCCCTTGGGGATTGATATACGACAGCGACGATTCTGGTCTGCAGTCTTTCTTTGGCTGCTTCAGAAATCCAGTCGTAGGGTTCGAAGAGAAGACGTCCTTTTGAGCGTACCCCGAGCACTTCAATTTCATTTTCACCTTCGATTCTCAGATTCTTGTTGAATGAAAATCCTTTAATGTACCCGTGCTGGTCCCCTCCCCAATTGCTGTATTTGGAAAGATGGTTGTAAATGAGTTGGCGGCCTTTGAATTTACCGCTCGGCTTTGGAAAGGGATAGCCGGCCCCCCAAGTTTCAGTTTTAATGTATCCGTCTTCATCAAGTTGTGTCTTGCCGATGTTCTTTTTGGTTTCCTCTGAAATGGGAAGCGCCCAATAATATTGACGGGGCGGTATGATTTCAAAGTTTTGAATGGAACAGACAAACGGGGGGCCCGCTGGCCGGAGCCTGAATTTGAGCGGAGGAAGGAGAAGTTCATCGAACCCGGGATTGTTTTTCACATCCTCGAGGGAATACTTTCCCGGTTTGATATCGGGGGCTATCTTACCGACAAGGTCCGGTGCCTTGAACCCAACCAGGTCGGACCAGGCCGCCTTCATAACCTCCACGTCATGTGTCAGATGGTCCCAAATTTCTTTGGGTAATACCGTATCAGGACCAAAATTTTTCTGAATCGGACGAGGATCGTCAATTGGGTTTTGTGGTCATACACTTCATTCATGCGGGGAACATAAGTTTTAGGGTGCGGTGGGCTAAAAGCCACGGCAGCCGAAATAAACAGAACCGACATGATGCATGAAATCAAACTCCATATCATGTATTGGCGAATTCGTCTCATTTGGTATCCTCCTTTTATTGGTATGCCGAAAATATGTAGCGGTTTAGAATTGATAAGTGACCGTGAAATACGCATGGTCCTTGTTTTTAAAAGTTTCCATTCCGTATCCGGTTCCGGCAAGGGAATCTTTAACGGTTTCAACACCGACATAGCCGATGCCGAATGACCAGGAGTCGTCATAGGTATAATTGAAACCCAACATGTAGAAATCATCTTCGGTCGTAAGATCGCGGGTCCAGTATATAAACGGGGCAAGTTTTGAACGGAGGTACTGGGTTTCTATATAGACGTCGACCTTGTAGTTGTCTTCTTTCGAATACCAGGAAAGGCCTCTCTCCGGGTAATCGAATATTTTCCGGTGGAAAAATTGGGGGCTAATGTTAATTCCCGACATTGGATTGAGAAACGGAATGTCTACTTTCCAGTCACAACCGATGCCCCACAGCAATTCATCTGTTTCCACCAGGGTCAGTTCATCAAAGTCCGAATAGACATTGTCAAAAAATAGGCAACTTCTACTCGAAGTACCGGCGAATAACCGCCCAATGAGGAAAGATATAATTGATCCAGATCCCGGGTCAAGGTGGCTCCCACATACTTCTGCCGGTGATATTCCCCGTTATAGTAGATGTGGTATGTTGGCAGCCCGTCCCAGGCAGAAAAATCCATATCCGCCAAGAATGCCGCGTCACTGGCCGCATAGTCTGCAAGCGGCATGGGAGAATTGGATATGCCATTAAAGTATATCAAAGTTATGAGGCTATTGGAAAAGTTTCCTTTAAGCCGTATCCCCCACTCGGTGCCGTCCCAGCCGCTCCTCTTTTCGATGTTTTCGACACTTGACCCCAAGTGGGCATAGAATCCGTCCCCAAAGTCTAAAAGATGTCCTGGGGCCCAGATACCTCCCTTGTCGTTGCCATAGTCCAGCCCCAAATCGGTTTGAAAATAAAGATTGGGATTGAAAAAGAATTCCAGCCCAAGATCCCATAACCAGGACGTTTCCATCGGTACGTAGTACTCTGCTTTGGCCATCCATATGGGCAGTATGGTCGTTTCGAACTTCACGTCGGTGAAGCCCCGCCGGCTGTCAAGGGGGTTGATTTGATCGGTGATCCGCATTCCGTCCATCTCCCCCCAGGATAGGATCTGTTTTCCAAGCCGGATATTCCAGTTGCCCGGCGTCCATGTAATGTGGAGTTCTTTTATAATATCCTCCGCCTCATCCAGAAAGTACAGATCATCCCGGCTTTCACTGAACCCTTTCTGGTTCCATTCGCCTGAATCGGAATTCAAATCATATGCCCAGTCCACGTTGAATAAAGCAGAACCAAATATCCTAACATTATACGAAGGGCAGTAATCGGCCTCAATAAGTGCCTGAAAAATCGCCTGCTGAAGATCGGATTTGGTGTCGTAGGCATCTTTGTTGTCAAATCTGTAGGCGACTTGTTGACTTATAAATCCAGAAAGTACCAGAGGTTTCTCTCCTCCCAAATCGATATTAATTACAGCCATGGAGGGCCCTGCAAAAAATACAAGACTTAAAGTAATGGCCAATAGCGCACTGCAGAAAGTGCGATTTCCAAATTTTCGCCGGCAAGTTGAAATCTTCATTGTCTCCCCCCTTTTTTAATTCTTTGAAATGATTCCTATGAACCCAGCCCCATTGTTACATGACGTCTAAACCCTTCCTTTTTTTTCTTCAACCTCCGTCATCAAGCAGTTTACAAACAATTCCATCTTTCAAATTTTTTGTATTTATCCGGATGTATCAAACTGACACGCTGTTGCACGCCGTTCCATGAATTTCGGTTTAATCAAACAAATCAAAAATGGATGCAACGTCATAGCACCGACCATGTTCACGAACAGCAGCATGGAAAGAAAAAATCCCATTTGTGCTTGAAACTTCAGCCCTGAGATGAAGTACCACAGCAGAAGCGGCAGTATAAGGGTAACCCCAGTAAACACGATTCCCTTTCCGGCGGTGCGAACCGCTGCCAGAACTGTTTCAGTGTAGCTGTTACGATAGCCGTATTCCTCAATGCACCGGCTATAGAGGTAGATGGCAAAATCCACGCCGACTCCGACCCCGATAGCCGAACACGGAAGAGTATTGGGTGTGAGCCCCAGATCGGTGAATGCCATGTAGGAAAATGCGATCAGGTTCGACAAAATCAAAGGAATGGTCAGCATGAGTCCGGCAGTTAAGGACCGAAAGGCAATCGAACACATGATTAAAATTGCCAGCAGCACAAGGCTGTCCATCAGTACATGGGACTTCTTCATTTCCTCATTCAATGCGATTTCCATGCCGATCCTGCCCCCGGCCAGCTTGAATGTTCCAATGTCGGTCACAGCCGGGTGCGCTTTGAAATAGTCATACGCGGCATCCCGGATTCGCAGAATGTTTTCCGACGTGTGATCTGAAAAAAACAATGTCATCTGGGTCCGTTCCCGGGTAGGGTCCATGTAGGAACTCAGTGTCGACTGTCCGAGATCCATCCGTAAATATCCCAGCAAACCGGTAAGCTCGATTGGATTGCTGGGAAGTTGGTAGTACAGGGGATGCCCGTCTCGAAGGCTGTAATTAACCATTGCCGCGAGGTTAATAATGGAATCGGAAAATTTATAAATATCCGGCAATGCATTGGCCATATGTTCGTCAAAATCTTTAAACGTTTGATAGACTGCCGGATCATAGACCGCACCTTTTTCACCTTCGAAATAGAGTATGAAATCTTCTGAAGAAGCTTTAAAATTTTATTGATGAATGCCTGATCCTGATTGTAGGTACTGTCCGGCCAGAGAATAGACGAACCCGGCGACGGATCTCCTGCTTTCAGTTTGGTAATCTGCCATATGCCCACCGCCAGTATGGCCACCACCACCCCAGAAACTACCAGCGTCCCGGGCCGATACAAAATTCAGCAGCCTCATGTTCAGTCGCCCCAACCAACTATTACCATCGGAGTCGTGGGTGCATATTTTTTCATGTTTTATTGGCATGTAGCTGCAGATGACCGGCACCATGATGCCGGACAAGGCGATCGTAATCATCCAGAAACTCATAATGATCGCAAGCTGCTGCATTAAAACAATTTTTGCCACCGCCAGTACCAGGAATCCCATTGCATCGGTGAGCACTGCGGCAGCATTCGGTTTCCACATGGCTGCCACTGTATTGTATGTAGCCGTTGTCACATCGCAGGTTTTATCAAATTCCTCCAGGTAACGATGGGTAATCTGCACTGAATTGCTCAGCATGCGAGCCCCCACAAGAAAGGCCAGTACGTATAACAAAGGGCTGAAATTCATTTGGATCCAGCCTGTAAACCCCAGCCCGAGAAGCGTGCAGATAGCCAGCATCACTGTTGGAGCGACTATCCCCAGTAAATTTCGAAAAATCAGATACAAAATTACCATCATCAGCCCCACGCTGATGGCAAACACTACGTACATCTGGTATTTGAAACTGTAGATCCAGCCCATCAACATGGGAAAACCGATGACGCTAATGGAGGTGTCCGCATCAGAATGGCGATCCACCACCTCTCGCATCAGCTTAAAGACATTTTCATAGGAAATGTTCTCTTTAAATTCAGTAAATATTAGTGCGGCGGATCCATCTTCAGCAACGAAAATGCCATTGTAGGAAGGATCTGAAAAAATGTTTTTTTTCAGTCGGTCCATTTCTTCCGAATCGGCAGGAATATCCGGATACATGAGCGGTTCCACCCGTATTTCGCCACCGGAAAGCAAGTTCACTATTTTTGCATCGTTGGAAGAAATGGAAATGGTAAACTGCCGGTATATTTCATTCCAGAGCTCGATTTCAGAGGTAATATCCTTTATTTTTTCCAGCGTATTCTCATTAAAGATATCGCCATTTTTCCTGTTGACTGCAATCACCACTCTGCTACCCCCCTCTCCGAAGACTTCGCCAAACCTTTTCATCAGCTGAAGATACGGATGGTTTTGCGGAAACAGGTCTGAAATAATGACATCGGTCTGGATTCTGGTAATACCAAAAGCGGCGGCTGCAGTAATGATCAGGACACCCGCTATAATTGCCAGACGGTTTCGAACCACAAAACCTGACAGCCGGCACGTGCAGCCGTCTTCTCTATTATTGGTCATCGTCAACGTTTTCTCCTTTCGGTTGCATGTCGACCCTGAATGTGACTGCAACTGCCGATTCTCTACTCGCTTTCCACCTTTTGCCATGAATCCTTGGCATTTCCCTGAAAGATATAAATTCCGGTGTCCTTTCCAACCGCTACATAAGCATTCTCTCCCACACCGGTGATATCCCCTATCCAGCTGTATTCTAGCACACGCTGTTTTGAGGGATTGCATTTAGGTGGAGTTACATTTGCATCTTGAAATGTTAGGCCTTCATCCCGGCTTATGAAAAGCCCTTCCTCGCCGCCGATGATAACAATGTCGGCTTTTCCGGCAAATACGCTTAGAAGATGTTTTTTGGGAAGGTCTGTACCGATGAGGCTCCAGGATTGACCCCCGTTTTTACTTTTCAACGCGTGACCCTCGATGCCGACCGCATATACCGTTTGTTCGTCAACCGCCGCTACACTGAAAAGAAAGACGTCACCGACAAGATCTCCCCCTTCATCGATATCGAAGTGCCCGGCCTGTGGGACCCATGTCTCCCCGCCGTCTTTTGTGTGGTAAATATATCCATATTCACCGACTGCCCAGCCGATCTTATCGGAAACAAAAGAAATGCTTTGCAAAGCCACTTCTTCTTCTTGAGCCTGAAGCTGAATTCGCCAGTTTTTGCCTCCGTCTGTGGTGTGTAAAATGGTGGTCCGCTCAGCCGATATCCATCCGGTGTCCGGGTCTGAAAAGTGGACATCGAACAGCCAGTGCTGAACCGGACTTTTCTGCTTTTTCCAGGTTATACCGCCATCGGTGGTTCGAAGAATCGTTCCAAAATCGCCGACTGCCCATCCCAGCTTACTGTTCAGGAAATAGATAGAGGCCAGTGTGTGATCCGTGCCGCTCTTCTGCTGCTCCCAAGAGTCTCCGCCATCAGCCGTCCTGCCGATGATTCCCATTCGGCCGCATACCCATCCGTCGGTTTCATTGGGAAAAGAAACGGAAAAAAGATCATATTTTTTTCCCAGAGACAGCAACGACATATTGCCAGCATCGGCAAGAAGCATTGTGGGGCTCAAATAGATCATTAGAAAAATCCAGAACATACACTTTCCAGCCCTTGTTCCGATGAATGAAAAAAACATGAAAGAGTTGCTTAAACTACCCATAACGTGTCCTCATATGAGACGATTGGTCGATTGAATAAAGGTCCTCTTGACACTATCTTAACCGCAACGTCCAAAGTTAATAGTAAAAATATAAAGTCACTGGCAGCCGATGTCTTTATTTCCAAACGGACGTCCAACCAAATTAATCCTTAAAAAAATACCTGAAGCATAATTAAAGCCGTCATTGTTTTCGAGCCGTCCCTATCCCCTCTAAGGCAGCATCCGGAATACCAGATTTATTCAAATGTGCAACTTTATCAGTGCTGCAACGGCGATTGCATTGCATCAATCACATAATGGGCACTCTCTCTTTTCAGCTTCATGCAAACTTTGTCGCATGCCACATATTCAATGGCTTCCCAGGGGCAGAATCGTGCATACAGGGGATCGCCTTCACATTGGTCGCATACGAAAGCCTTTCCGATACTCCCGGCGATGACAATCGCACTAAACGGACATACAAACGCACGCGAATTGCATCCGATGCATCTGTTTTTATCCTCAACTCTCGATCCGTTTTCCGGATGGGTGGATATGGCGTTTGCAGGACAGACCACCATGCAGGGAGGATTTTCACAGGCTATACATTTTACAGGGATGCAATAAACATCGGCCTCTTCATGAGATCTGGCGATTCGGATTCTGGATTTGGCGGGATTCGTTTCACCAGCGTGGCCAATGGAATAGGCGGATTCACACAACCGACACTCCGTACATTTGGCATAATTGACAATCAATTCTCTTCGCGGCATTAGAAGCTTTTCCTTTCGGATATTAGGCCAATTCCATCACCCCCGGTATTGGGGACTTGTAGGTGATCATTCGGCTCTTGGCAGTTTTCCGGTTTTGGCCAAATCATCTGCAACATACCCGATTCCAGATTTTCAAGGGTTTTGCGAGCTGGTATTCCCGTTTTGAGATCTCATCCTCGTAATGTAATTCATAATTCCGGGTTTTGGCTGCTTCAAATTTTTCTGTTTTCAGCACATGGACTTTGCCGGGTTGCGTCTCAATGGACCGATCCATAAAATTTTTTGGGAGCTATCCGTATTCCGGTTTCCTTTTTTTCATCCTCGCTTTCTGCAAAAAAAGCGGCCTCTTTATCCTCATTCCCTACTATCTTATTGACCTCTATTTCATATAACAGGTCCGTTAGGAGGCATCAGAATTTCCTCATTGGAAGATTTGTCATGACGTTTTATTGCCAGTCATCATACATCGGGTGGCGCCCAATAGCAGCGCGCAGACGGTAATCTGCGCGCTGCTATCGAGTTCATTTTTCACACAGATGCCTAATCAGCCTGAGGTCCACGGCCTATGCCCAACTGGTGGGATTGCTCTTGCCCGTGCGTTTCTCGCGAACGTCCGCCAGCAGACACAATAGCTCGAAGAAAAGGGCTGCAGCCAGGTGAGAAGAGCGATCAGTCTGGTCGAGATAAGGATTTAGCTCGACCAGATCGGCGCCGATGATGTTGAGCGTTCTTACCCCGAGAATGATTTCACGAACTTCGCGACCCGTAAGGCCAAATGGCTCCATTCCTCCGGTACCCATCATTATGGAGCTGTCAAGGACATCAACGTCAAGAGAGAAGTAGGTGGGTTCGGTTCCAATGATTTCGCGGGTCTTATCAATAACGTATTGGATTCCTTTGCGGTACACCTCATCCGCAGTGATAATCGTCACGCCGGCTTCGCGCGAAAAATCCCACATTGGCGTGGCCCGTCCCCGAGTGCCAATCTCAACCGAATGCTCCGGATCGATATACCCTTCGAGCACACCCAGGCGAAATATCATGCCATCATGATACACATCCTCGCCAAGCTTACCCAGCGAGTCGCAGTGGGAATCGAGGTGAATCATGCCGAAAGCCTCGTGGTCGTTGACTTCCGAAAGTGCCTTTATGATGGGATAGGTAATGGTATGTTCGCCACCGCACGCAAGGGGAGTTATGCCGGACTCGGCAAGCTCCTTAAAGGCCTCGTAGATATCATTAACCCGCATATCCATATTGCAGGCCGACCATTCGATATCCCCATAGTCTATGACATTGCATTGCATATAAGGACTGTTGCCGGTGGAATCGTGAGATGGACCGTAATGCCGGGACCATTCACGGACTGCTCTGGGGCCGTGACGTGAACCCGACAGGCCGCCAAAACCATTCAGGTCCGTTGGACAGCCCACCATGGCGATATCCACTCCGTTCAAATCGCGTCTGTGAGGGGCCTGAAAGAAACCGGGGTGCGGAACAAAACCCGTCGAGTCGAGCGTATAGCCCTGCAAGATCGCTTGCTGCAAAAAGGCAGTATGGGTTTTTGCATCTTTTATGTCCAACAGGTCCCGGTCAAATTCACGATATTTTGCCATTCGTTCCTTGCTCATCTTAGTCATTTTTCTTTCCTTTCTTCGCGGTTTTGTGAGAATTTTTTCTGGTTTCGTGACTCTGAAGATTGTGCCCGGCTGCTCTAATGCGCAGATCTTCTCTACGGCAGCCTCTGGCGCTATCTAATGCCGCCTCGATAATATCCACCGCCTGTAAAATCGGTGGTGAACGAGGCGCCGGTTGCTGTCACTGCCTTTGCTTTGATTTCGGTAGCTATCCGATATGAACCCATCAGATATCGGGACACGGCATGACTGATTAAAAGACTTGGGCTCACGGAAAACCACCGGTCGATGCTGATCAATGATGCCCTTTCCAGGAGGTCCTCAATAATAACCTGGTAAAATTTCTCAATAATTTTCTGTTTTCTTCTGTCTTTAATTTTTTTATACATTCGTGATTCTTCCTTATTTTACTGAATGAATGTTCAGATAGTATATATGGGTATCACTGCCGGCATCCTCATGTCAAGATGAAAAACGAATAAATTTCTTTAAAGGCATCCCAACGGTTTCTTGTCCTCCCATTCACAATAATTTTCTGTTTTCTTCTGTCTTTAATTTCTTTATACATCCGTGATTCCTCCTTATTTTACTGAATGAATGTTCAGATAGTGTATATGGTTATCACTGCTGGCATCCTCATGTCAAGATGCAAATTGAATAAATTTTTTGGTTTATCAAAATTTTGACTGAGCACCTTACCAGAGAGCGAGGAGTCAGCGCCGAATACCAAGTAAGCGATGCTGTAATGATGCTTATTTTGGGGTTCTGGCAGGGGCGAAACACATGAGTCATTTGGCTATTCTCAGATCCGATGAAGTTTTTAGGGCCCTTTTTAGGTGGGACAAGTTTCCGGTTAGCACATCCTTTGGTCGTTTTTTAAACTGTTTACCCGGAAGCACTACAGGTGATCAACGACAATCTCCGGGGCCTCACTGCACTTCCGGAAAAGGAATCCTGGCGGAAAATTGCAGGCCGGCAGGGATATGAAAGCACTAAATTTGAGTACAAATGTTCAGACTGGTCAAAATCCGGAATCTTTGTGGCTGTCAGGCTTCTCACTGACACAATAATGGAAGAGATACTCTATTCGAATCCGCAAGATATGAATACGACTGTTTTAGTTATGTCTCAAATTTAAACCTGTGCCCCTAGGCTACCCATAAACAATATGGTCCGCGGGCGGCAAGTGAGAACTGGATTGAATGGTGCAAAAATCAGATGGCATCAGGCAGCATACTGACAAGAGTGTTTTGGGCAAATTCAGCCAGTTTTCAGACTTTGATTTTGGCATACAATCTTCTGGCCTGGATGATGTGGCTGAATAATGAAGATGGTTTCAATGAAGAACCGAATACTGTTTGGATGAGCCTTATCAATGTACCGGCACGATTGATGACCAGAAGCAGGCAATGGGTATTGCGATTATCAAAAAGATAATCAATAGCCATAGACGGCCATAAGTGATTTTTATACTGACTAATTCCGGAATCGAGCTCATGATCGGACCGGCGATACCCGAGGATAAGAAACCGTTTGGATGCCTAAAAAAAAATTATTCAATTTTCATCTTGACATGAGGATGCCGGAAGTGATACCAATATGTACTGGCTGAACACTCATTCAGTAAAAACAAGGAAGAATTGCTAATGCGTAAAGAGGCGGAAGACAGAAAACAGGAAATTATTGAGGAATTTTACCGGGTTATTATTGAGGATGGCTTGGAAAAGGCTTCATTGGTAAACATCGCCCGGCGGCTTTCCGTGAGTCCAAGTCTTTTAATCCACCATTTTAAGAACAAAGATGAGTTGATCCTCAGCCTGATCGACTTCATTATCAAACGATACATCGGGGCTTTCCTCAAGATTATTCAGGATATCCATGATAAAAAAGAACGAATCCTGGCCATTATAGACGTCGTTTTATCCGAGGAATGGAGCAAGACCATTGATGACCGTGCATACATCACCTGCCTTTATCTGAGTCACCAAAACAAAAGGGTCAGGGAACGCCTTCGAGTTATGCACCGGATGTTCATCAATATGTTGGAAGAGGAAATCGCCGGACTGGTCGATGCCGACTCGGATGGTGACATTCAAGCGGAAAAAGTCACCCGGTTGATCATATGCGTGCAAGAAGGGCTGGACATTTATAAGGACCTGTTCCCCGAGGATCGTCACTTTAACGATCTGGGGGAATATTTAAAGCCCGTCATTTTGAAATTATTAAAAATGTGAATATTGGTACGGCAGAGGTTTGGATGTTTCCATACATCAACTGACTGTATATTCAGTCAAAATAAAAGTCGGGTGCTACTGTGCATCCGGCACAAATTAAAGCTATAGGCCGGAATGAAATGAAATAACGGCAATAACCATCTTTATCAGGAGAAAAAAGAAATATGCTTAAGAAATGGCCGGAAAAAAGAAAAACCGCCTTCGAAATCAGGCAGTCACTTTTGAATTACGAGAAAATGTCTCATTTTCATGAGTTTGAAAAAAATTTGTTTGACGAAGGGCCACACCTGACCTCTTCGCCGACGCTGCCCTGGGGCGATTCGGTCCGGGAACTGGTCAGCGAGGCCAAGAAACGGTTTGAATGGGGACAGATATGGCATTCGGGTAAAGGGGCCCGTCAGATGGAACGACAAGTCATCTCGATGATGGGCGAATTGTTTCACAATGACGGGGCCTTGGGGTTTATCTGTTACGGCGGCAGCGAATCCGACATATGCGCATTGGCTGCGGCCAAGGGAAAGGCCTTTGTCAAACGGTTTCCGGATGCGGATCATTCTGATCCGTACGTGTTAATCGGCCTGGTTCCGGAATTCGAAAAGAAATCCCATAGTATTGTCATGCCGCTGCACAGTCACTATTCCCTTTATAAAGGATGCGCCCTTATGGGACTCGAACCGATTCCCGTTTTTCCAAAGGAAGGAACCGTCCATGAAATCGATCCGGCCGATATCAGGGCTGCGATTCGTGAGGATACCATCGGACTGGTGGGAACGGCCGGCACCTGGCCCTTTGGTTCAATCGATCCCATAGAGGAAATGGGACGTATTGCCGAAGAAAAGGATCTTTATTTCCATGTGGATGCCTGTTTTGGCGGTTTTATCCTGCCTTTTCTGGAGCGTTCAGGGTATCACCAAAACCTTGCCGCATGGGATTTCAGAGTGCCCGGCGTATCTTCAATTAGTGCAGATCTACATAAAAACGGCATGGTCCCGCCGCCGGCCAGCAGTTTGTATTTCAGGGACCGTAAAACCATTGATTACGCCAGAATGATATCGCCGCCGTTTGGTACGCTCAGCGGCACCCGGTCCACCGGCCCCATGGCCGCGGCCTGGACTATGCTGAATGCCCTAGGCATAGACGGTTACATTGCCGTAGCCGAACACTGCATGCGGCTGCGTGAAGAGCTTATCGAGGCCGTGTCCAAAATCCCCAATCTGAAAGTCCTGGGAGGCGGCATGATCAATCTAACGGTCATCTATTCCGAGGAGATCGATTTAAAACCGGTCAGCATGGCCTTGGTGGAAGAGGGCTGGATGCATGTGGTCGATCAGAGTCCACCACCGTTGAGCCTTTGTGTTTGCACCATGCCACAGAACGACGGCCAGATCCAGGCCTTTGCCGATTCCCTGGCCCGGATTGTTGAAAAAGAAGGAAAGCCCATCAATCCGGATGAAACGGGTGATGCCTTCGGAATTTATGGAAATCTTGATCTCGAGCCGTAGAAACATGGTTGGTAACGGGATTGTTCGGTTAGAAAAGGAGGGAAAATGTGGTTGAATCTGATTAAATTCACTGTACCAATTATAGTGAGCGGCGTCTTTTTTTATGGCACTTATGAAATCAGGTCAGGGAAAGACGATCCGAAAAAAATGGGCCTGGCTCAGAACATTTTAAATATGTTCGGTGTGGCGAATTTTTTGATGGGTGTCTGCTGGATAATAATTTTACTCACGCTTCTGCCGGGATTTGAATGGCTCCGGGATATCATGGTTACGGTGATCAGTCCCCATGAACTGGCCATTTTTCTGACGGGCATGTTCTTCTTCGATTATATCATCAGTCTCGCGATTTATAAAAACGTCGGAGACAGCTATTTTAAATTTTACGGCGGCGTGTTCCTGATGATACAAGCAATATACAGTTTTAATTTATAGTTTATTTTACCTGGTGGTTTGTACCGATTTAGAGGAGAGTCATGGGAAATATGACGGAAAAAAAAGGGCAAAAGAACAAAAAAGTCATTGTCATCGGCGCCGGTGTCGGAGGGCTCGGGGCCGGTTATTGGTTGGCCGAGAAAGGGATTGAAGTTGAGGTACTCGAGGCGACCCATCGCGCCGGTGGTCGCATGCATACCATGACCCGCAATGGCGATCGATTTGAGGCCGGCGCCCTGTTTTACCACTCCCATTATCGTCATTCGGTCGAGTTGATGAAAGCTCTGAATCTATATGATACAAAACGTCCCATAAAGGGACACATTCAATTCGCTCGGAAAGACGGAACCGGATTCAAATACAACCACAAAATTCCCTATATGAGTCCTCTGGGGTTGGCCGGTAATTTTAAAATGTTTTGGTTCATACTCAAGGAAATCATCCTGAAAAAGCGGGATCCGTTGAATAAGATCCGGAATTCCCACCCCGAATGGGATGACATTTGTGTCTTGGATTACTGGAAATCAGGCTCCCGTTCAGACCGGGCCTTAAGAGATTTTGTGGTGACCCCGGCATCCGTGGCCACGAACGATGGTTGGCCCGAATACTTGAACCTGGCTCATTTTATCCACTGCATGCGGATAGACACGTTCACAGATTTTTTTGCCCTTGCCGGCGGAACATCATCCCTCACCGACGCACTGGCCCGACGTCTCGAGGTGCGATATGAAAATCCCGTTAATAAGTTGGTAGTGGAAAAGAATCGTGTGACCGGGGTACAAATGGAGTCCACCGGAGAGATAAGGCCGGCGGATCACGTAATCGTAGCCGTGGCCCCCCCATTTGTTTCCAAACTGCTGCCGGAAGGAGAACTGACAGAACAGGGGAACTGCTTCAATCAAGTGCTCCTCAATCCTTACCCAGTGGCCATATTTCACCTCGGTCGACATTTGGATAAAAACGTATGGGCTTATTTTTCAGATATGAGTGAAAGAAAGACATTTACCTGGGCGGTAGATCATTGTTCCAAGACCCCGGACGGTGTTCCGGGTGCCAAGAGCATATTGACCGTCTATTCCGCCCATCCAGTAACCCTCGAACTAATTAAAAAATCGGATGAGGAGATATTGAAAATTGCTCGGGAAGACGTTGAAACTTTTATCCCGGGATTTTCCAATTACATCGAGGAGGAAGATCTCCACCGGCATGCCCACGCCGTAAGCCGGTATCCGGTGGGATCTTATCGTCTGGCCACGGAAATCAAGGAGAAGCAGGTGGGAAACGGAGTGTCTTTTATAACGGACTTTACCGGCGGTGGATATATTGAAGCGGCTTTGGATAGCGCTAGAACGGCTGTTGATAACATTTGCCGCATATTGGACTGCTAAGTTTCGAGTATGTTTACCATGCATAGTCATATCGCTAAATCGGTCTTTGGTAATTCTGTGAATATTCTCTGTGTTTGTAGAGGAAAAAATCATGACAGTTCAGGATAACAGGGTCGTATTAATAACGGGAGCGTCGTCTGGGTTGGGCCTGGCCTGTGCCGAACACCTCCATTCGAAAGGCTATCGGGTGTATGGCACCAGCCGCCAAATTAAAAGAGATACGCCATCCGGATCATTTCAAATGATTCGGATGGATGTCTGCGATGACAATTCGGTTAAAGAAGCCATCGGGCGCATCGTGGCGGCCGAAAAGCAGCTGGATATTCTGGTGAACAATGCGGGAATTTCGGTAAGCGGTGCAGTGGAGGATATATCCATTGCAGAGTATAAAATCCAGTTCGAAACCAATTTTTTTGGGGCGTTGCGGGTCTGTCAAGGCGTGCTTCCGATCATGCGGGAACAGCGGAGCGGCTGTATTATCAATGTCAGTTCTTTAGCCGGACAGATCGGGCTGCCTTTTGACGGCGCTTATGCGGCCAGTAAATTTGCCCTTGAGGGCGTATCCGAAGCGCTGCGCATGGAAGTTAAAGCGTTTGGTATAAAAGTGGTTCTGCTGGAACCGGGGGATATCAATACTGGTATGACGGCTCGTAATTTACTATCCGAGAAATCGACTCCTGTTTATTCGGAAAATTTTAACCGGGCCCGGAAATCCGCCATGGTTAATGAAAAATGGGATCTTCTCCGGAGAGCATCGCCCGGATTATCGAAAAGATCATGAATACCCCTTCTCCCCGACTGCGTTATTCGGCCGGGGATTTGGTTGAGAAAATGGCTGTGCCGCTTAAAAAGTTTTTACCGTCCGGGATGTTCGAAAAAATTCTGATGAAGCAATACGGCCTGACCGATGTCAAACCCAAAAATTAAGGGAGTGCCTGTCCCGGATTTTATCGATTACGGAACTGAAGGATGGTCGTTGAAATTCCGCTGTATGAAGAGATCATATAACCAATGACCATATTCACTATAGGTGACATCCTTAAAATGGGTGTAGAGAAGGTATTTCAGGAAACATTGAAAATAAGCGGCCAATGGAACGGACGGATTTTATTTAATTGTGGATCTCGATGTACTCGACCCGGCCTATGCACCGGCCGTAAACGATCCCGTTCCCAACGGGCTAACCTCCCGGGAATTGTTTTCCGTTCTACCAAAAATCGGTACGTCTAATAAGCTCAAGGCCCTTGATGTTGTCGAGTTGATACCGCGTTGCGATCCCGCCGGGCTGACGGCATGGACGGCGACAGCCTTTATCACGGAGATACTCGGTGCCAGAGCTGCGAGAATTTAGGGAGGTCTTGGATGGAGAGTTCTGAGTGTCAAGTACAATCCGGAATCAAGGAGAAACCGTTAACTTCAACAATTACCGTACTCCTTTTACTGAGTATAATTAGCACGGGGTATTTTGCCATTCTGCCTGCATTGGTGGGTGGCATGATCGATTATCTTGGATTTTCCGCTGAAAGGGCAGGACGAATCGTCACAGCCCAGATGGCGGGTGCGTTTTTAATGACCATTGCCGCCAGTCTGCTCATTCATCGGTGGAATCTCCGAACAAGTGCGATGATAGGACTCGCCCTCTTAATTGTCGGCGACATGGTATGCGGCTTTGTTAAGTCGTACAATGATTGGCTCATCATGCGATTCATCACCGGAATCGGCGCAGGATTGATCTGGTGTTCCATCGGTGCGGTGACAAGTCGATATCGCAACCCGGATGCAATTTTTGGAATATTGCTGGGCTTTCAATTTCTTTTTGGGGCCGTAAGCTTATATTTCCTACCTCATTGGCTTCCGCAAATTGGAATAAACGGCTTATTCTTCTGTTATGCGGCCTTCTCGGTGATCGGATTGATCTCTATTAAATGGCTGCCGACCTTTAGCGCAGCCATATCTTTGTCCGAAATCGAATACGAGTCTCTTAGAACACTCTTGAAAACGCCGATAATAATCGCTCTTGTTTCCGCTGTGTTCCTCTCCGCCGGAGAATCCGGCTTATGGACTTATTGGGAACGCGTCGGTATGAAGGGCGGGCTGAAGGCCGAGGAAGTCGGCCTCAGCCTATCCCTCAGCCAAATCGGCGGCCTTATCGGAGGACTGTTAGCCACGCTACTGGGGAAAAAATTTGGTAGAAAAGGACCGATAGGGATTGGTATCACCTTAATTGTCGGAAGTGTCATTGCCGTTTTCATACGATCCGCTGAAATTCCCAATATTCTTTTTGTCGGGGCCACCTTTGTGATTTTTGCCTGCGAGAGTTTTGTCTGGGCCTATTTCTTCGGATTGTTCTCCGAAGTCGATCCATGCGGACGCGTGGTCGCCATTGGAAACATCATGCTCAATCTAGGTATGGTGATCGGGCCGGGATTGGCCAGCATTTTGATCCGTTGGGGGTACGCGCCGCTTTTCTGGATGATTGTGATTATCAAGGTATTGAGCGTTGTCCTGATACTTGCGGTACGGCAAAGAGAGGTGGCGCCAGCCTGTTGAACAATGGAACCGCCATGAGGATTAATTTTTATGACTCATAACAATTTTCAGCATTTTTATTATAATCCCTTGAACTGTCCAATTGTTATGAAAAACGAAGGTGCTTTACTATGAAAATGCACCAATGTTCGAAGTGCGAATATCATGTACTTCTGACTACAGGCACTTTGTTTCACTCTACGAATTTGCCTTTGGTAAAGTGGTTCTGGGCAATCTATTTGGCTGCTACCGATAGAGGCGAAATTTCTGGTTTGCGTTTGTCTGAGCAGATCGGTGTCTCTTGGCCAACTGCACGCAATATGCTAAAAAAAATTAGAACGGCAATGGGGCATTTGGATAGTATTTACCGGCTGGAAGATATCATTGAAATGGATGATGCGTTTGTGGGTGGCAAACGCCCAGGAAAAAGGGGACGAGGTGCTCAGGGAAAAAAGCCCACAGTGGTCGCCGTTGAAAGGCGAGGGAAGAAGGCAGGCTTTATGGCTGCAAAAGTTGTCGATACTATATTAACTCTGAATGGTACTTTTCATGGTGTTACTCATAAAAACTTACAGGAGTATGTTTCAGAGTTTTAATGGACAGATCCCGGCTGAAATGTAATATGGGCAAGACCAGTTGAGGTTGGTGGCATGAAAAGAGTGTTCAAAAAATCCGCTCCAGCGGAAGCTAATTCCCTCGGGCGGGCAGATTATGAGGTACCTATTCTCGGGACCTGGCTTCCACTTCCGCTAGACGTTAAAGCAGCCCGAAAAGCTGAACTGTGGCTCATCCTTTTGACACCGGCGGAAATGTAAAAATGACGTTCAAATTGAATGAAAAACTGTCTCGACATTGGGTCCACCATAGAACACGCTTCTCATTGCTTTAGACACCAAAGTCATTGAAGGGATCGGTTTGACGACCCTATAGAGACATAATAATACGGAGCCTTCCGGCGAAGCCAACCGTTTCGATCGGAAGGCTCCACTGAGCTATCGAGAAAAACCGCCCCACCCAAAAGGGCGGTTTTCCATATCGATCTTATTTGAGCCACTCTTGGGTCAAGATTTCCAGGTCTCCCCGAAGCTTCGCCTGCTCCCACACAAAGTTGGCCACCCGCATAAAATCGGGGTCATCCTTCTGGATAAGTACCCCCATGAAGCTGACCCGGGTAAGGGGCTTGTCCATAAAGGCACCTTCAAGGCGATGGTCCTTCCGAGCATATACCGCCGCCTCGAAGGTTTCAGTGATCATGATGTCCCCTTTACCTTCGGCGATCATGCCGGGTATTTCCGCATTTTCTGGATGCACCTGTACCTTGGCATTCTTAAAATTGGCGTTAACGAATTTTTCGTTGGTTCCTCCGGGATTGACGATAACGGTACGTTCGGGCACATCCATGGCCTCCAGAGAGGTAAGTACGTCCTTGTCTTCCTTGCGGATCAACGCTACCTTACCGTTAGGAGCGTAAGGGGGCAGAAAAGCTGCCACTGCCACCCGTGAAACCCGTTGAGTGATGCCGCCCACAGCGATATCATATTTGTCTTCCTCATAATCTTTCATCAGGTTGGACCAGGTTGTGGGAACAAACTCTACCTCAACTCCCATTTCCGAAGCCAAAAGCTTGGCAAGATCAATGTCGTGTCCTTCGTAGTTGCCGCTCTCTTTATCCAGCATGGAGAAGGGACGGTAGTCTCCGGGGGTTCCCACCCGCAGGACCTCGGTTTCTATAATTCTTTTAAGGCGCTCTCCTGCCCCTGCCTGCCCCAGGATAAAGGGAGAGAGCAAAAGCAAGAGTATTCCTCCGATGCATGACCAGATTGATAACGACCTTCTTTTTTTCATGATGCCGCCTCCTTTTAAAAGATTGAAGTTCACCCATGACCAAATGGGTGAAAGAATATCTTAGATATTGACTTAGCATTAGTATAAGAGTTTCAAGAAAAAATCAACATTTTTAACTGGCCGGTTTGCCGAATGCGGAGGACAGGTTGCCAGATTGATCGAAAACGACTATAATCATCAAAGCAACACAGCATGCCCCCAAGGCAATTTCTTCCCTTAAATTGCCAGAGGACGAACCTGAGTCGACACCTTGTCAAAAATAAGGGTGGTCATATATTCCCTGGGATTAACACCAATTAATCCAAAACGGTAAAATTTGTCTTTCTTGACTCCGTGTTTTCTGGTAGCATACCTCCCGGTATTCAAGATCTTTATATTTGGTTTTGCTCAATTAATAGTTGGTTGTGGTCGGGAGGCCCCTCTTAAAAAAATGGCAATTTTTTTAGATGAAATTAGGTGTTGCTGAATGATGACATATTAAGGCGGATAGTATATAACTGCATGAAATATAGAGAGATTTATTGCATATGAAAGATGTTTCATTAAGGTGCGTTTTTCGGAGTTCGAATCCAAGTGTCGGGGGGGTCGAAGCCCTTGAGGTGTGCTATATTCATTGAGATTCCAGGAGGAAACCATGGCCCGTCAGAAAAAACAGCCCTCTCCAGCATGTGCGGCCTGCGATATATCCGTGCCCCAAAAATTGTGTTTTTCAGATCAGGGCAAAGGCCCAAAGGGATGTCCCACTGTTTCCCACCCATCGGTTTTAGATGCGGCCAATCAGGTCTATGAGGCATCGAACGTCAGTTCTTTCGCTCATATGGCATCGGTGCAGGAAGCACAGTGTTACGCGAACCGGGACCAGCAGCCTTATGTGATGCAGCCGTGCAAGACACGGATTGTGGAGACCTGTGAATTTGCAAAAAAAATGGGATATCACCGGCTTGGTCTGGCGTTTTGCCTGGGGCTGTCAGGTGAGGCCAGGATCGTTGGCGAGATCCTGACCGCCCATGGATTTGAGGTAGTGTCTGTGTGCTGCAAAGCCGGGAGGACCTCCAAGGATCTGATCGGTATCGCCGAACAAGACAAGATTTACAGAGGCACCGATGAATCCATGTGCAATCCTGTTTTCCAGGCCATGCTGCTGAATCATGAAAAAGTGGATTTTAATATTCTTCTGGGATTATGCGTGGGCCATGATTCCCTGTTTTTCAAGTATACGGAAGTTCCAACCACCGTGCTGGCGGTCAAAGACCGGGTAACCGGACACAATCCCCTGGCTGCGGTGTACCAGGCCGATGCCTATTACCGGAAAATCCGCCATCCTGATTTATGAAAATTCTTCTCACCAATGATGATGGATATCAGGCTCCGGGCATTCAGTCATTGTTCAGAGCGTTGGGTCAGAAACACCTGGTGGTCATGGTGGCACCAGACCGGGAACGGAGCGCGGTGAGTCATGGAATTACCTTGCATCACCCCGTGCGCATGCACAAGATTAAAACGGGAAGTCCCGGCAGCATTTATGCGGTGGATGGAACTCCGGCAGACTGTGTCAAACTGGGACTGGCAGAATGTTTCGAAACGCCGCCGGACTGGGTGGTTGCCGGGATTAACCCGGGGAGCAACATCGGCATCGACATCAATTATTCAGGCACCGCGGGCGCTGCCAGAGAAGGCGCGCTGAACGGTATTCCCGGTCTGGCGGTGTCCGTCAAGCTGGACCGGGTCATGGACTATGACAATCTGGCACGGTTTGTGGTTCATATGGTTGATGCCATTGGTGAAAAAGGATTGCCGTCCGGCACGTTTTTGAATGTCAATGCGCCGGGGGGCGCGTTTTCTGAGATTCAGGGTGTCCGGATCACCCGGCAGTCGCAGGACAATCTGTCCTTTCGGTTTGAAAGGCGGCAGGACCCCAGACAGCGCAGCTATTACTGGTACGGAAGACAGAAACCGGTTCCTGGCAACCCGGATACGGATGTCAATGCCATCTCACGGAACTACCTTTCGATCACCCCGATTCAATGTGATCTCACCGATTACAAAACTCTGTCGGAAATGCCGGCATTTAGCATTGACTGACCTCGTTATTTTCAGGGAAGCATAACTTGGATATGAACCGGATGATCGAAGTGGTCTTGCAGCATCCGTCAGTGCTGGCAGGGGTGACCATCGTGTCTGTCGCCGGAGTTGTATTCGGCTTCCTGGGAGTTTCCCGACTGGTGTGCTGGCTGCCGTCAAATTATTTCATGGTGTTTGAAAATCAAAAAAATGCTCCAAAACTGTTCCGTCCACAGATGCAGATAGTCAAAAATCTGGCAGGAGGAATATTGATCTGCCTGGGTATGGTAATGCTGATTGTCCCGGGTCAGGGGCTGTTGACTCTGTTTCTGGGGCTGGTGATCATGGATTTTCCCGGTAAAATAAAGTGATCCGGTGTCTGATCCGAGTGAAAACCATTCAGAATTCCTTGAACTGGATCCGCCGTAAAAAAGGACGGTCGCTTTTTGTGTTTCCGGTTTTCCGGAACCGCTAACCCAGAGACTTTATCTTATTTGCGCAAAATCGCCAGCATTTTTTTTAAAGAAGCAGGAATCTGGTCATCAGGCGTGATCACCGCGTCCTTCAGGGAAGCCCGACAGCTGCATTCTGCAGGGGGCAGTTCAGAGGTCATCAGGGACCGCAGCAGATTTTGGACGGATTCAATGGTCCGGCTGTAAAGGGCCAGCACCGATGCCAGGCTGGCGTGGTGAGACGGATCTTCTTTCCAGCAGTCATAGTCGGTGATGATGCAGATGGCAGCATAACAGACCTGGGCTTCTCTGGCCAGAAACGCTTCCGGCACGTTGGTCATGCCCACCAAGTGGCAGCCGGCCATGCGCAGAAAATGGCTTTCCGCTTTGGTGCCCAGACGGGGTCCTTCCACACAGGCATAGGTTTTGCCGGAAAGAAACGTCAGATTCATTTTTTCCGCATGGTCCGCCATCCAACGGGTCAGGCCGGGGCACACCGGTTCGGCAGTGGAGATGTGGGCGGACAGACCGTTGCCGAAAAAACTGGACTGACGTCTGCCTCTGGTCCAGTCAAAATACTGGGACGGGAAAACAATATCCCCGGGATGGATATCTTCCTGAAGGCTTCCTGTGGCAGACACACTGATGATGCGGGTCGCTCCCAGTTTTTTGAGCGCAAAAATATTGGCCGGGTAATTGATTTCATGGGGCAGCCGTTCATGGGTGTTGCCATGCCGGGGAAGAAACAGCAGTTCCGTGTTCCGGTACGCCACCTTTATTATCGGTGCGGAAGGAGAGCCGAACGGGGTATCCGTCTCCAATGTATCAATGGTTTCAAGTCCTTGTATCTGATAAAGTCCGGTACCGCCGATAATTGCAAGCATGGGGTGTCTGATCCTTAAAAAAATTCGGGTTAATCTGTTTCGCCAGTTCAGCCACATACCATTAAATGCAGCAAATATCAAAATTAAAATACTAAGCCCGGCGGTTTTCCCCGATTTCCTTTGGCCAGAGATCCTGCCTGCCCGGCAGCCTTAGAAAAGTCTGAAAAGAAGCGGTGCCGCGCAGAGGCCGGGGACAACAAATGAGTGTCTTAGATCGTGTGAAAACAGGATGAGAAAATTCATGCTTGATCTGCTTCAGGAAAAATTATAAATCTTGCAGCTGTATGCTGGACATACAATGCAAAAATGCTTAAATGGGTTTGATTTTAAATAATAAACCGGAAAACTGAGGACACAAAATGAGAGAAAAGCAGCCAGTGCTGCCCGGACACGCCCGGGTGGTCATCATCGGCGGAGGAATTATCGGGTGCTCCATCGCTTATCACTTGGGGCAGATGGGATGCAGGGATGTGGTTCTCCTGGAAAAAGATGAACTGACCAGCGGTACCACCTGGCATGCAGCCGGGCTCATGGTTACATTCGGGTCTTTGTCTGAAACCGCCACGCAGATGCGGCTTTACGGCCGGGATCTGTATGCCCGGCTGGAAAAAGAAACCGGACTGTCGAGCGGATTTTCGCCTGTGGGGTTCATCGAGGCGGCCGCCAGCCGGGATCGGCTGGAGGAATACCGCCGGGTAGCAGCCTTCAACCGCTACTGCGGGGTGGATGTGCATGAAATTTCGCCTAAAGAGATCAAGAACCTGTTTCCCCTTGCCAGGGTGGATGACCTGCTGGCCGGATTTTATGTGAAGGAAGATGGCCGGGTCAATCCCGTGGACGCCACCATGGCCCTGGCCCGGGGAGCCCGGAATTTCGGTGTGACCATTATCGAGAAAGTGCCCGTGACCGGGATTATTCAGAAAAACGGGGCCGTGGCCGGGGTAAAAACGGCGCTCGGGGATATCAAGGCGGAAACCGTGGTCAACTGCGCCGGCATGTGGGCCCGGCAGCTGGGGGCCGCGGATGGCATCACCATCCCCAATCAGGCGGCCGAGCACTATTACCTGATCACCGAAGAGCTGGACAATATCCCCAAAAACATGCCGGTGCTGGAAGATCCCTCCCATTACGGGTATTACCGGGAAGAGGTGGGGGGATTGATGATCGGGCTGTTCGAACCAGTATGCGCCCCCTGGAAAATCGGCAGGGTTCCGGAAGATTTCATCTTTGGGGAGATCGAGCCGGATTGGGACCGCATGGGACCGTTCCTGGAAAAAGCCATGTCCCGGGTGCCCGTGACTTTGGAACTGGGTGTGAAAAATTTTTCTGCGGCCCGGAGAGCTTTGCCCCGGATCTCCAGGCCGTCATCGGTGAGGCCCCGGAGGTGAAAAATTATTTTGTGACGGCCGGACTCAATTCTGTGGGCATCATTATGGGGCCGGGTCTCGGGCAGATGATGGCCAGGTGGATCATGACCGGAAATCCCCAGTGTGACATCACGGGGGTCAATATGGCCCGGCTGCACCCCTTTCAAAACAATCCCGAATACCGGCGGCACCGCACCGTGGAATCCCTGGGCATGGTATACCAATGCCACTACCCGTACCTGTCCATGAAAACCGCCCGGGGGGCCAGAAAATCGGCCATCTACGAGCGGCTGAAGTCAAAAGGCGCGTATTTCAGGGATGTCAGCGGTTGGGAAGGGGCGGACTGGTTTGCCCCGACACCGCAGCAGGCGGCCATAGAAAAACATGCCTGGGGCCGGGAGCCCTGGTTCAAGTTCTGGGAGGCGGAACACCGGGCCGCCCGGGAAAACGTGGTGCTCATGGATATGTCATTCATGCCCAAATTCCTGGTCCAGGGAAAAGACAGCGGCAAGGTGCTTGATTATATCTGCGCCAATGCCGTGAACGGCCCGGCCGGCCGGATCACCTATACCACGTGTCTGAACAATGAGGGGCAGATGATGGCGGACATGACCGTTACCAAACTTGCGTCAGGCCGGTTTTTCGTGGTGGTGACCGACACCATCCACCGCCATGCCTTGACCTGGATACAGCGGCACATCCCTAAAGACGCCCATGCCTTTGTCACGGACATGACTTCGGCATATGCCCAGGTGAATGTCCAGGGACCAAAATCAAGGGAAATGCTGCAGTCAGTTACCGACACCGATTTGTCCAATGAGGCGTTTTCTTTCCGACAGGCTCAGGAGATCGCCATCGGGTACGGACGAGTCCTGTGTGTGCGCATCACTTATGTGGGCGAACTGGGCTATGAACTGTATATCCCGACGGAACAGGCGGTGCATGTGTATGATATCCTCGTGGAAGCGGGAAAGGCATTCGACCTTACCCATGCCGGGTTGAAGGCTCTGGGCAGCCTGCGTCTGGAAAAGGGATACCGGGATTACGGGCATGACATGGACAATACGGAGGATCCCTACGAGGCCGGACTGGGGTTTACGGTCCGGCTGGACAAGCCTGGAGATTTCATCGGAAAGGGGGCGTGTGTTTCGAAAAAAGCGGCCGGTCCGTTAAAGCGTCGGCTGGCCCAGGTACTGGTACAGGATCCGAAGCCGCTGCTGTACCATGGTGAGGTCATTTTCCGGAACGGGAAACCGGCCGGATACGTGAGGTCCGGTTCCTACGGCCACACCCTGGGCGGGGCGGTGGGATTGTTTATGATCGAAGCGGAGGCGCCGGTGGATGACACGTATGTAAAAAATGGCAGATGGGAAATTGATATCGCCGGAAAAACATGTCCAGTCAGGGTTTCTTTGACACCGCTGTATGACCCGGAAATAAAAAAAATCAAACGATAAAACCATGGGGATTTGGGTCAGGTTTGAACCGGTTCCGCCTGTACACGAGGCCCGTATCAGGCATCTGCCTCATTTGACAACCGAAGTTTTTATCAGCGGTGATATGAAAAACCAGGCCAGGCCAAGGACCTGGAGGCTCAGCACCATGAGAAAGGCGGCCGGGTCATATTGACCGGGAAACAAAGAATCCCATTGGTTGATTATCGCGCCATGGCCCATTGCAGGGCAAATCCACACAAAAAGGCCCCCCGGATCTGTCTGGAGAAGGGTTCCGCCGATACCCCGACCCGATCAGGGCCCTCCCGATGATCAGGCCGGACAGGACAAACACAGCGGCTCCGGCGGTGGCAAACATCAGCAGCACCGCTTCCACCACCCGGGGGCCGAACCGGTCCAGCAGAATGCCCAGGGAGCTGAAACGCTGCAAAGGGAATAAACACCCGGAACAGAAGGGGCAGGGGGACCCGAGGAACGGTTTGATTGGATCCTGTCTCAGCACCTTTGCTGATTCTGATCATGGCGCCCCTGTTTTCCCGGTTCCTGTTTCCGGGTGTGGTTTGATTGGATCAGATAATTTTGTCCAAGGTTTCCATGGACAGCTTGAACACCTTGTCATTAAACCGGGATTTCAACGCAAAAACAAGCATATCTTTGTTGAGCACGATTTCATGTTTGGCCAGCACAGCCAGGGAAGCCAGTGCCCAGTCGGTTTTTTTGATTTTCATGGCTTTAAAATCGATTTCCTCCACTCTAGCCGATGTCTCCGGAATGGCCACGCTGGCTTCCTTAAGCACATAGGTGTCCGGTGACAGGCCGGCAAATATCTTCTGCCTTCTCGCCACGCCCTCATCACTCAGAGCCAGGACCACGGTGGGGGATTCAATGCCGGTGTACCCGATTTTTTCCGGAGACAGCAGAATTTCGGACACGGACTGACCCCGGAGCACGGTGATGTTGTAGTCGTTTTTGATGGACACGTGTAGTCCGCCGGAAATGCCGGCAAAACAAACCATGTCCCCGGCAGTGACAATGCGCATCCCGGCCGAGCCCAGGATCACCACTTCGTGACGACGGTTGTCGGGCATGTCAAACTGTTTTTTGACCTCAAAAGGTTCTGGAAAACGTCCCTTTTCTTTTGCCAGCTGACGGTAGCGTTCCCCGTATTCGGGCCGCTGGTTTTTCTCGATCAACCCGCCCGGGGACGGTCTTTGTTCGATCATCTGGTCGATCACTTTGGGGGTGAGCTGGTTACGTTTGGTGTATCGTCCCGTGCAGAGCCCCAGGGTTTCCACCACGGCAAACCCCTTGTGCTGCATGGCTTTCGCCAGTTCATCGGAAAGACCTTCGTCATGTCCGGAGATCCGGGAAATATAAGTGGCTCCGGCACTTTCCATGACCCCGCAGATATCCATGGGGATTTCCGCCTGGTTGAGAAATTCAGATCCCACCACAGCATCGTTGGGTGTGGTGGCGGAATACTGTCCCCCGGTCATGCCGAAGTTGAAGTTGTTTAAAATGATCAGGGTCAGATCCAGGTTTTTCCGGCAGGCGGCCAGTACGTGGGCCCCGCCGATACCCATGCCCCCGTCTCCCATGGTCACAATAACGTTGAGGGACGGATCCGCCAGTTTCAGGCCGGCGGCATAGGTCAATGCCCGGCCGTGGACTCCGTGCAGGGCATGGACATTGAAAAAGGTATCAAATAGGCCGGAACAGCCGATATCGGTGACAATCACCGTCTTGTGATCCGGAACGCCCATTTTGACCAGAGCGGTATCCAGGCTTTTGGTGATGCGGTCATGGGTGCATCCCGGGCAGAATACAGGGGGTCGGCTGGTATTTAAAAAACTAGTCATTTTCAATGGCCTCCATAATCTTGGCAGGGGGAATCAGAATACCGTTCATCTGGCCGTAGAAATCCACGGTTTTGCCGCACAGCACGCGTCTGATTTCATTGACATACTGGCCCAGGTTCATTTCGATCACCACGATACGGTTGAACCGGGCCGCTTTTTCCAGGAGCAGTTCTTCCGGTACCGGCCACAGGGTTTTCAAAGACAGGGTGGACACGGGCCGGCCGTCTGCCGCAAGGGCTCTTGCTGCATCTGCCACAGCCCGGGATGTGATGCCGTAGGAGATAACCAGAGTGTCGGTGCCCGGCAACAGATTCTCCTCGTACAAAGTGATGCGGTCCATGGCAGCAGTCAGTTTGGTGTGCAGTCTTTGCTGCATGTCGGCAATGGTCTGGGGGTCGATGGTGATGTATCCGTCCGGGCCATGGGTGGAAGAGGTTTGGCGTACCAGGGTTTTGCCACCGATGGGCAGAAACGCCGGGGCCTTGTCCGGATCGGCGGCAAATGGTACATAAGGGCCGGTCCCGGAGTAAGGGGTCCGTTCCACCAGGGGAGGCAGATTAAGGTCATCCATGTCAAAGCTTTCCTTGGTCATGCCGAGCTCCTTGTTGGAGGCGATGAACACCGGGCATCGGAATTCTTCGGCAAAATTGAAGGCGTGAACGGTCAATTCGAGGCAGTCTCTGGCATCTTTCGGGGCCAGGACAATGACGGGTGCGCCTGAGGTGGAGCCCCACCGCATAAACTGAATGTCCGAGTCCGCACCTCTGGTGGCGGATCCGGTGGAGGGTCCCAGCCGCTGGACATTGGCGATCACCAGGGGAATTTCGCTGCCGATGGCAAAGGAAATGTGTTCGCTGTATAGGCTGATGCCCGGCCCGGAAGTGGCAGTGAGCGCTTTTTTTCCGGCCATGGATGCGCCGATACAGTATCCCATGGACGCGATCTCATCTTCTCCCTGGATGCACGTGCCGCCTCTGGGCGGAAGCATCTGAAGCATGTTATTGAATATGGTGGTGGCCGGGGTGATGGGATAGCCGGCAAAAAAATTGCAGCCGGCGGCCATAGCCCCCCTGGCAACGGCTTCGTTGCCTTCCATGAATACAAATGCCATAATGGTCTCCTTCAACAAATTGATCAGACCGGTTCAATATAAATCTGATCAGATATTTGATTAAATATTTGACGAATATTAAAGGATCCGCTAAAATATGTCAAGGTGTAATTACCATATTTTTAATTGATTTTATCCGGGTGTTGATATAAGGATGACGTTCATGAAACCAACAAAGAATACCTTGCTTAGAAAGACAAAGGAGGATTTCACCCGGGAGGCCTATATGGGCATCCGCCGGATGTTTTTCCACAACGAGATTATTCCGGGACAGAAAATTTCCTACGGGGATCTTGCCAAACGCCTGAACATGAGCACTACACCGGTGATCCAGGCCCTGAAGCATCTGGAGTTCCAGGGCCTGGTACGACATGAGCCCAACCGCGGATATTACACTGAGAACGTCAGCCTGACCGAGATCACCGAGATTTATGAGTTCCGGGAACTCATTGAGGTGTCACTGCTGTCCGCCACCATCGAAACTATCGGCAAACGCGGCCTCAATCAGCTAAAGAAAGCCCTGGACAGCCATCTGGATGCGGTGCGGGACATCTATCTCAAGGAGCGGCTGCTCAAGGACATGGAGTTTCATCTCAAATTGGCCCAGCTCTCCGGCAATCAGGTCCGCATAAACACCCTTAAGTACCTGTTTGACCTCCTGTATCTCAAATATCGGGGAAATATACTGTTTGTCACGCCCATGGACCGGGTGGACAACGAACATATCCAGCTTTATGAGGCGATTGAAAAAAAAGATCTGAAAAAAGCCTGTGATGTGTTGTCCCGCCATATTTCCAACGTGAAACAGCATGCCATTGAAAGCACCCGCCGGGCGTTGCAGGACAAACGCATCAAACCGATCTGAATTCCGGCGATCACTGTCCGGTCGGTGCGCCTGAATCCCCCGGCCTGAAGAATTATTTCAGTTCCAGCCAGTCGAACCAGATGGGGTGATTCTCCTTGTACCAGGTCAGTATCTGACGCAGTTTTATCTGATCCTCCCTGGAAATGGTGGCTTGGGGAATTTTGTCAAACGACAGGATCATCTTGTTCTGAACATAACTCAATGCTTCTGAACACAAGGTTTGCAGCTCATTGCGGATCCGCCCGGAATCGGAAATCTTCACAGCCCGGTTCTGAAAATCCTCCCCTTTGAGAAACCGGTTCAACAAAGGGCTGAACACCAGTTTGCTTTCGTTAAATGACTCTTCCAGCCGCAGGGCGAAACGGATGCGTTTATCCCCTTTGTCCGTGGTGATGCGCACGGTTACTTCATAGGTGTCATCGGCAATCCGTGTTACCCCGGGGGCCCCGGTGTAGGGATCGGGCAGCATGTAACCGGCACCGGCCAGTGCCTGCCATTTTTTTCTGAGATCAGGTCGTCTGCGGAAATGGTCCTTGTTTTCAAAGGAATCCCGGCTTTTTGGGCTGCCCGGATACTGTCCTGATATGCCTGTATTGTGTCTGAATCCAAGTCCGGATCATTGATCAGGCGCTTTAATCGGTCTGGAAAATTCGGTGTATCCGGATCAATCTTCATGGTGGCCGCATCCAGGTGGGCCGGAAACTGAAACCGGGAGGACAAAACCGCCATGGATACGGACAAATCCAGAATCGGGGCCAGGCTGGCGGCCTGGATCGCTTCGGCGGATGCGGCATACCCGTCCACAACAAACAGATGACGAACGTTCTGTTCATCCATCCAGTCCCCCACCGCCAGGGTCGGGGCGTAGGTACCGGAATCGGTGAATGGTTTCCACCCGGAAGGCAGTGTCCAGCCCTCATCCGCCAGATGAGCCCCGGACGTCTCCCACTGCTCCCAGATGTGACGGATACGGCCAGCCCGGTGTTCGCCGGTCAAGGTCCACACATGAATATGGTCCGGCTTGATGTCCGGATATGTTTTTTGAATGGCCTGCACCACTAGATGCCTGGGTGTGAAAAAATCGATGAGGATGGAATCTTCGGCTGCCTGATCCACTACTTTTTTGGGGATCACCAGATTGCCGATATACCCCTCGTACTGGTCTGAGATGGCCAGGGGCTGATCAAACAGGTGAAGGATGGTCATCGGTCCGGTTTCTTTTCCTTTGGCAAACCGGGAGGTGTTTTCCAGGGTATCGATGGCTGCGCCCCAGATGGTGATCCCCTCTCTGGCAATGGTTTTTCTGAAATCCTCCCAGGTATAGTCCGGATCATTGATCAGGCGGTGCACCCAGGTTTCCAGGAATTTTGCCACCTGGGGCCGGGCATAAATCCGGCCGAATCCCAGCAGCGGATTGGCCCCCATTTCCGGAGTCTCACCGCCCTTGGGCATTAGGCCTTCTCCTAAACAGACCATGATGGCGTGATTTTCTGGTACGGTCCGGGTCAGGTACCAGAGACTCTCGCTCATGGCGTACGCCGAGATGGCGTCCGCATCCTTTTTGATGAAATTAAGCGCTTTTTTATCCAGTCCGGCCCCTTGGCCGTACCGGCCGAAAAGCCTTGTTCCCAGTGCCGTCACCGCCAGAGTCATGGCCAGCATTTTTTCGGTTCGTCCGTCCGTAAAAGAGATGCTGTCCAGCAGATCATCCGCCGGCTGGCCACGAAGCCACTCGATATGCACATCTTCCAGCCACAGATGGAGCCTGCCCAAAATGGGGCGGCAGTCAAAAGCCCACTGGGCAACAAGATTTTTCTGTTTCATCCGTTTTTTATTCATGGTCTGTCCTTATGGGTGAAGTTGGCGTATGATCCGCTCTGTCAGACAAACTGGTACCATTTACCTGGAAACCCTGTCAAGGGTAAACGATAGGTGTGCCAGGGGTGCCGTCCCTGGAAGGAGAGGCCTTGGTGCCGGCCTGGAATCCGTGAAGGTTCCGACAGTCTGTCAGCAAAGCGCCTCATCATGGGTTCCACAGTGCAAGGGACGGCTGGTTCAGTTTTTCTGTTCAGACGTCCTGGAAAGGATCTGAACATACTGGGATGGGAAAAAAAGAATGATGCCCGGGACTTGTTCTGAACCCCTGGTTTGGGATATGGTGACAATCATGGCAGATCACAGATATTCATACCCAACGGTGCAGGGGGCGCCGGACAGACCCTCTGCCTCCGCTATCCCGGTAAACCAGGGGTTTGTCAAAGAAGAGCTCAGCGGGGTGGTGGACCGGGTGACCTATCATAATCCGGACAATGGCTGGTCCGTGCTTCAGGTCCTGCCGTTTGATTCGCCGGGCCGTCGGGAAACCGTGCTGGTGCATCAGACCCGGGTGTTTGCCGGGGCCACCATGCACTTTGAAGGGGCGTGGCAGGTGCATCCCAAATATGGACGTCAGTTTTCCGCTACCCTGGCAGAAGAACGAAAACCCGCTTCCGCCGGTGCCCTGGAAAAATATATCGGGTCCGGTCTCATCAAAGGGGTGGGGCCCAAAACTGCGAAAAAAATTGTCAGGCATTTCAAAGGCCAGACCCTGGAGGTGTTTGAAAACCAGATTCATCGTCTTGTGGAAGTGCCGGGCATTGCCGAAAAAAACTGGAGATGATTTCCGCCGCCTGGACCGAGCACCGGGCCATAAGGGACGTGATGATGTTTCTGCAGTCCCATGGGATTTCCACGCTGTTTTCCGTGCGCATCTACAAAGCCTATGGTGATGAGGCCATTGCCAGGGTCATGGCCGATCCCTACTGCCTGGCCGATGATTTTTACGGCATCGGATTTTTTTCCGCGGACAAGGTGGCATTGAGCATCGGCCTGGCAACGGACAGTCCCCGTCGTATTGTGGCGGGCATCCGGCATGTGTTGTCCGCAGCCAGAAATTTCGGTCACTGTTTTCTCACCTTTGCCCAGATCCGGAAACAGGTGGAAGAACTGTTGGGGCTGGATCTGTCTCGGGGTCTGGAACAGGTACTGGAAACCATGGAAGCGGATGAGCTGCTCATGCGCCGGACCCTGGCTCCGGTGCCGGAAGAACCGGTACAGGCCTGCTACTATGCCCGGTCCCTGTATTTTGATGAAAGGTATGTAGCCAGACGGATCAGGGCAATGAAAGATCCGGCAGATGTGGACATAATCCGGGTCCAGCGGTGGGTTGGGTTGTTCACCAAAGCCAAAGGCCTGTCACTGAGCCCGGAACAGGCCGAAGCGGTTCAGAGAATTTCGGGAAAGGGATTTTCCATTCTTACAGGGGGGCCTGGCTGCGGCAAAACCACGGCCACAAGAATCCTGGTGTCTCTGCTGGAAGCCATGAAACGCCGGGTGACGCTGGCGGCGCCCACGGGCCGGGCCGCCCAGCGCATGGGAGAGGTGGTGGGCCGGGAAGCCAGAACCATCCACCGGCTGCTGGGGTGGGCTAACGGGCGGTTCAAAAAAATGAAGACATTCCTCTGGAAACCGATTTTCTGGTGGTGGATGAATGCTCCATGCTGGATATCAGCCTGACCGCCTCGTTGCTGAAGGCCGTACCTGGGACCTGTCAGGTGGTGTTCATAGGCGATTATGACCAGCTGCCGTCGGTGGGGGCGGGCAATGTACTCAAGGACCTGATTGAATCCGGCACCGTTGCCTGTTTCAGGCTCACAAAGATTTTTCGTCAGGCAGCCCAGTCTTTGATCATCCAGTATGCCCATCTAATCAATACCGGAAACATGCCTTGGATCGCTTCACCGTTCAAGGACCCTTCCGTTTGGAGGAAAAGAACGGATTGCCTGTTTCTGGATTCTGACGAGGCCACGGCCGAACAATTGCAGTTCATCAAACGGATCAAGATGGTGACGGCGGTGGACAAATCGGATATGGCCAAAGATCTGGATGATCCGGACCTGTTTGAGTTCCGGATCAGGGAAAAGGTAAATCCTTATGACACCGAGATCCGGATTCCGGAAAAATTCGCCCATGTCAATATAGAGCAGGTGGCAGCGGCGGATAACCGGGTGGCCGAGCTGATGGCGGTACTCAAAAAGATCCATCCCTGGTCATCGCTGCATTACGGCCTGACCGCCGTGGATGTGATCCGGAAACTCTATCTGGAATGGATTCCCAGGTATCATGGCCAGTCGACCGAAATCCAGATCCTTTCCCCCATGACAAGGGGGTCTCTTGGTACGGTGAACCTGAACCGGGTGATCCAGGAGACTGCCAATCCCCCGGGTCCGGGCAAGGCTCAGATCACCGTGGGGCAGAGGGTGTTCCGGAAAGGGGACCGGGTTATCCACCGGAAAAACAACTATGAATTGAACGTATTCAACGGCGACATCGGAACCATCACAGCCATCGACGTCACTAACCTGAGCCTGTCGGTGGCGTTTTCTTCGGATGCCCCGCCCGTTTTGTACCGTCAGGCCGATATTCTGGAACTGGACCTGGCCTATGCCGTGACCATCCATAAATCTCAAGGGTCGGAATTTGAGGCTGTGGTCATTCCGGTGATGACCCAGCACTTCATGATGATGTTCCGCAACCTGATATATACCGGCATTACCCGGGCAAAGAAACTGGCCGTGTTCGTGGGGACCCGGCGGGCCCTGGCCCTGGCCGTGAAAAATGAAGATATCTCAAAGCGCCAGACCGCGCTGGCGCAATTGCTGATGGATGACGCGGGCAGATAATGGCTTCGCTTCATCAAACGAATATCGGGTGGAACAGCTGCAGAGCTGTTGTCTGATTATCACAGGGTGGGCAGGCATGCATGGATCAGCTGGGCATGCCCACAGATATTTCATGTGATGATTGGTATCAGATTATTGGAAGGGCCGTTGAAATTTCTTTGGCAAGTTCAATGAGAATTTTTGAATAACAATGCTCAAAATCCTCTATTGAATATTTTGCTGTTGACGAATCAAAGCTGACAGCACCTTCCACTCTATTGGTGTGCAAATTAATGAGAGGCGCTCCTATTGAAATTAGTCCTGGAACCATTTCTTCGTTGTTCCAGGAATAGCCTCGTTTTGCAACCATTTTCAAGTCGTAAAGGAGTTCGGTTTTTGATACAATAGTTGCGTCAGTCTTTTTTTCCAGTTCGATGTTTTTAATTAATTCTTTCATTTCATTCTCAGGTAAAAATGCAAGGGCTGCTTTCCCCATAGCCAAATAATGCATTCCTTTCGTTGAAGTGAAATGCCTGAATTTAATTGTATCAGGAGATTCATGCCGATAAATAATAAAAATAGAATCTTTGTGTAGCAAACCAACGTCCACATGAATTTCATACTGTCTGATTATTCTATCGGCAATGGGTCTAATGGCGCGAACTAGATCTGAGTTCTGAAGGACACTATATCCGAAAGCAATACTGCGGGGTCCGAGTCTAAAAAGTTTTGTATTGGCATCTCTTCTCAGATAGCCAAGTTTGCAATATGAATTTACAAATCGATAAGTGGTAGTCTTATTGATTCCGAGTACCTTAGATATATCTATGAGCCGCAAACCCTGATGATATTTGTTAAAAAGGTCAAATATCCTTAATCCTTTTTCAAGTGTTCCTGAATATTCTTTTTTTTTGCCATTTTTTTTTTTCAATTAGACCTCCAAAATGGTTTGCTAAATAAGTGATGGATCAAGAGATATATTTGTCAAATATGAGCATGCTAGGAGCGATTCCACAGTGTTAGGCTCAAGTCAAGTTCATCTGCAAAACCGGAGTCTTGAATGAATAAACCGCTTAACGCATTGATTTGTTTGAACCTCCTCCAAGTGATGCACCCTAATTTAAAAAAGCTCAACTCTTCTAAGTATCTATTTTTTCCTGAAAACGGATGAATTCCGAAACAGGTTTCTCGTCCCGACTAACTATTGAATTGTGACCGCCTCTGACCAAAAAAACTGATCAGTAAAATCCCTTCGATATCTCAGGTAATTTCGCGCGAGATGTATCGCACTTTTCCCTTTAATGAAGCCGATAGCATGCACCACCGAATATTGGTGTCTCCCGGCTGAGTGGGGGTAATTAAATGTAATTATTTTTTGTGGTATCGCCATTCTTGTGCATCCATTCGGTTCACAAAATCGACAATATAATTTACAAGAACGGTTTTCATTTTCTGACCTTTCTCGGCAGTCGCTTTTTCAGGGGCACCACTAGCACCAAAATCTGTTAATTCTGAAAAATTCCATATCAATTTAACATTGCTGTCCATATCGGGAATCATTCCTTTTGCATGGCTCATATCACAAAGATGGGGAAACATGGCAAGTCCTATGGATGTCTCTCCTTCTCCTCCATGGCCTAATCCATCCCATACCTCGAACGTATCCTTGGGAAGAAGATTTCCCGCAGTAACCCACCATGCATCAAGCACTGCAAGATTAAATTCTGGGTGTTCAACTTTTATCTGCCTTGCTGCGACCTCAATTGCTGCGATATTACCATCATGTCCATTGATGATCACCACCTTGTTAATTCCCCAATAGATAACGGATTCAAGCATTTCTCGCACTATTTTTATCAAGGTATCATCTGAGAGTGAGATACACATCGGTTTATGCCTGTAATGCCCGCTCATTCCAAACCATAACGGGGGCGCAACGACTGTGTCTTTAAGGCGTAAAGCAACGGTATGGGCAATGTCATAACTCACAAAAGAGTCGCATCCGAAAGGCAAGTGCGCGCCATGGCTTTCTGTGGAACCGATGGCCATGATCACTTTGTCAATTTTAGCTTTTTGAAAAGAATGCTCATTAAGTTCTTCTAATTTTACGGTTTTCATTTTATATTCCTTTCTGGGTTTTTTGATAGAAAATGCTTAGTTATTTCAATCAATATTTTTTGATGTCAATTCACCGCAAAGTGGTTGCTGTATTTGTTGCTGCATTTCTTCCAAAGAAAGATCTTGACTCAATAAATAGTACATTTTCACCAAAGCTGCAGAGGCTGTCATGTCTAAACCTCCTATGACACCGGAATCCATAAGTGTCCTTCCGACAGCATAAATTTTTTGGTCTACAGAACCTCGTATGCATTGACTACAATTCACTATTAGTACACCTCGGTCAGAGGCTTTTTTCAAAACATCAAGTAGTTCCTGATTACTGTTGGGAGCATTCCCCTGGCCATAAGTTTCAAGCAAAAGTCCCTGAAGGGGAACATCAAGAACATTTCGAACATAGGCAGTCGTCATGCCTGGAAATATTCGGAGAATCCCAACATGTGTTTTTTGGAATTGGTTGACATGAAAGGGGATATGAGCTGACTTTTGTATTAACCCGTTATTGATTTCAATATTAACGCCAATATGCCCTAAAGCAGGGAAGTTTGGGGACTCAAATGCGTTTAAACTATAGGCATCTACTTTTACAGAACGACATCCGCGAAGGATACGACTTCCAAAGAGAAGCATGACTTCAGGTATTTTATGGTATGCAGCAACCATCATGGAAGTAATTAAATTGCCATACCCATCATTACGAATTTTATATAGGGGTATCTGAGAGCCGGTAACCACAACCGGTTTTGTGAGCCCCTGCAGTAAGAATGGCAGAGCAGAAGCCGTATAGGCCATGGTGTCGGTGCCATGCAATACAACAAAACCGTCATAATCATCATAGTGCTCAGAAATATCAAGCGCTATTTTGTTCCAATGCTCCGCATCAATATTGCTGGAGTCTAAGAGAGGGTCATACTCATGGATATAAAAATTTGGGATATCTAAATCGTCCAGTGATGATAGAATGGTATCCAATTGTGACTGAAGATATCCTTTTTTGGGAATATATCCATGCGGTGAACCGTTCATGCCAATGGTACCACCAATATATGCGACGTAAACTTTTTTACTGGGCATAATTTTACTCTTTTGCTTCACGAACCATTGCGTCGGCCAGAATGGCTGTGGATGAATAGAGCGGATATTTTACTTGTTCTGATTTCAGAATGAGAGGGAGATCCGTGCATCCCAATACGACACATTCTGCCCCCATTGCTATGAGCTGATCAGCATGGTCATTAAGCTCTCGGGTGATCTTGCCGTTCTTTATGCCACCTAAAACAGCAGCAATGATTCGTTCTATATCTTTTTGTACATTAGTTTTCGGTAATACAAGATTTAATTCATTTGCTTCAAAATGTTTGGCATACAAGGAGCGAGACATAATTGAACTGAGGACTCCTATTTTTTTATGTCCATCTTTCCTGACTTTTAAAGCCACTTCATTCACCATATCTAACAGAAGACATTTTTTCAGTGCTTTTTTGATATATTCAAAATAAAAGTGGGCAGAGTTACAGGCAATGCCCATAATCTGAACCCCGCATTTCTCCAATAGATGCGCTTGTTTTCCTAAATAATGACCTGGCGCTTCACCCTTCTGTTGAAAAAGATTGGGTACGGGGACATTATTAATTATTATGTGCGGATAACTTGTAAGATTAGTACCAGACGATTTATAAAATCGTTGAACAAGTTCATTGTAAAGATCCACAGATGCTTCCGGACCCATTCCACCAAGAATACCAAGAACCTTCATCGTTACCAGTTACTCCTTTCTTGTGGCAACACGGGGCAAAAATTTCGCATAACCAGGTTCTATAATGGATTTTCCATTCTGAATAACAATTTTGCCTCGAATCATTGTCATGTCCACGGCACCGGTTAATTCCCAACCTTCATAACAGGAAAAATCAGAAATGTGGTAGAGGTTTTGAGCTTTTACAATATGCTTTTTAGTAAGGTCGACTAGGATAAGATCTGCATCAGAGCCAATTTCTATCAGACCTTTTTGTGGCAGTAAACCAAATGTTTTAGCGACATTGAAGCTGCAAATTTCAGCAACTTTATTAATGGTGATACGTCCTTTGTTTACACCTTCGCTAAGGAGTACTGGTAGCAAAGTTTGAATGCCAGCCATGCCTACTGTTGCAGACCAGAAATCTTGTTTATGTTTGCTCCCACAAGGGGCGTGGTCAGAACCGATGGTGTCGACATTGCCATTGTTTATGCCTTCCCAGAGGGCATCAAGGTGCTTTTTTTCCATACGCAACGGCGGATTTACCTTGCCTAAGGTTCGGTCGTAGTCGGTTGCCAGTAATGTCAAGTATTGTACACAGGTTTCAGTCTGCACATCAATGCCCTTGGTTTTAGCATGCGCCATTTCCGCAAGAGCCTCTTGTGTGCTGGTATGTACAACATATACAGGGCAGCCTGTGTCTTTTGAAAAAGCAAGAATGCGACGGACACCGTCAATTTCACAAATAGGGGGGCGAACATCATCCCATTGCAATTCCGGAGGTTCGTTTGCCATGTATTCTTCTTTGAGCTTAAAAACGATTTCAACATTTTCACAATGTACGAGTGCACGGGCTGGGGGCTTAAGTTTGGCAATCTCTTTGAAACCCATGAAGATGGTTCCATCATCAATGCCTGTGAGTGGTGCAACAACTTCAGACCCGCGATAGGGTAGAAAAAACTTAAAAGAAGAAACACCCAGCTCAGCCATTCGGGGAATTTCTTTGATTTGTTCATCCGTAAAGATAGCCATGTGAAAGGCCATATCCGTATAGGAATTTTTTTCAAAGCATATTTTGGAATTGATAAAATTTTCTTCCAAGGTATCAGTGCCATTCAAAAAATTAATAACCGTGGTAAAACCGCCAGTTGCAGCAGCTTTTGTGGATGATTTTGTGGCCTTTATATATTCCCAGTCTGGCCAATCCACATGCATGTGGGGGTCAATGCAGCCTGGCAAAAGGTGTTTCCCTTTGGCATCAACTATGGTTTTTGCATTGATATCTATTGCAGGGGCAGTTGATTCGTCATAGATCATAACAATCTTCCCATCTTTAATAGCAATAGCTCCAGGAAAAGTTCCGGCAGGTTTGACGATTTGACAATTCGTAATAATGCAATCAACTTTCATTTTTTTTCCTCACCACGAACCAGAATAATCCGGCAGAAAAAAATGGCGCCTGACAGGGAAATTTTTCCCTGTCAGGGTGCGCTCATCGTTTATATGAGACAAAAAGTTCATTATCAATCAACTTTAGGCATCCAAATTTCTTCAACTTTAAAGTTGGCATTCTGTACAGACATGATGGCAACTGGTTTGACAGGCACACGACTCGGGCGTGTGTAAGAAATGCTTCCTGTGACGCCAGGATAGCCATCGGTAGCAGTAAGCGCATTTTTTAGAGCAACCTTGTCGGTAGAACCTGCTTTTTTAAATCCTTCAACAAGCAGGCCCATGGCATCATATCCCAATGCGGCAAATGCGTTTTCAGGTGGCACTCCATACTCTTTGGTATATGCTTCAATAAAAGAAATCACTTCCGGACGAGTGTCTTCCCGGTATGTGTGGGTTGAAATATAGATATCGCTTGCATCCTTTTTGGACGGAACAGTAGTCAACAATTCAGTGTCTGAACCATCAGCGCCAACAATTGGAAGCTCGATACCAGATTCCCGGATTTGCTTCACTGTGATGCCGGCTTCGTTGGGAATGCAGGAAATGAATACCGCATCTGCATTGGCTTTCTTTAGACGGGCAATCTGGGAAGAAAAATCTCGATCTCCTGTTTTGAAGAAATCTTCTAATAAAAGCGTTGCACCGAGTTCCTCGATTCGTTGTTTGTAAAAACGTGAAACGGTTCGGGTAAAATCCATGGAATCGTCTGTCCAAACAACAATTTTTTTAGCTTTCAATTTTTTTACAGTGTATTCAGCAATTGCAAATGATTGGTCATCATCACCAAAAGCAACCATGAACAGGCAGTCTCCAACCATGGCAGGCATGGTTGGCAATGTTGCACCCGGGGTCACATAAGGGATGCCTTTTGCTTGAAAAAGGGCAGCCGCTGGCAGAACAAAGGCAGGATCGTCATGTCCGATACCTGCAACAACATCCTCGCTCAATATTTTTTTGCACCAATTGCGGAAGCTTTTTGATCCGTTTTAGTGTCTTGGATTATTAATTCTAATTTTCGTCCATTTAAAATACCACCGGCGTCATTGATTTGCTTGGCATACAGCTGCGCCCCATGTAGCGCCGGAACATCAATGGAAGACATGCCTCCGACAAGATTAAAAAGCGCACCCACCTTAATGGGATCTTTTTCAGCTGCGGTTGCAGTGACAGCCATTGTCATAAATAATGTGACTAAAATTGCAATGAAACGTTTCATAATTCCTCCGTTAATTGTGGTTTATAAAGGAACCGCCATAAGACGTTTGCCTTAAGTTACGAACGTGAAGGGTCGATGCATTCAGGTTCGGAAGTGCCAAAAAGTCCTTCGGGTCTATATACAAGAATGATGACTAACAAAAGAGCCATGAGAACTTCTGCAATACCATACAACTCCATACTTTCTTCAATGGGGCGGAAAAATTCGGTGGTGACAGTAAAAATGACGGCACCGGCAATGGCACCCGTTATACTTCCGCTCCCACCAACGACCACCATGACCACAAGTCCAAACGCCATGATCAGAGAGAAGGTGTTCGGGGTTAGTGCCGTGATAAGATGTGCCCATAGCCCACCTGCAACCCCGGCAAAAAATGCACCGACCGCAAATGCTATGATGCGCATAAAAGCCAGGTTGATACCACAGCATTGAGCGGCCATTTCATTTTCCCGGATGGAAATCATAGCGCGGCCATAGGATGAAAATTTAATGCGCCAGTTCACATAGCAAACGATGATTACCCATAAAAATATCCACCATATGTTGGTAAAAGAAGATAATCCATTCAAACCCAAAGGCCCCCTTGTTATGGTATCCATATTGGTCAGAAGAACGGTAACAATAATTAGAAAAGCTATGGTTCCCACTGCCAGATAATGACCTTTTAACCTTAAAAGCGGTACACCGATTATGAAAGCGATGGCTGTGGCAATCAGACCGCCAGCGATCAATGCAGGGAAAAACCCCATTTCTATTCCCATGAGCCATTTAGGCAGTTCTGGTAAAAAAAGTGGGACTTTACTTGCAGGAAAGGTAAGCAAGGCAGTTGTATATCCACCAATTGCCATGAAGGCCGGATGACCTACAGAAAAAAGGCCTGTAAATCCATTGGTAAAATTCAGGCTGGTTGCAAGGATAATATTGATACCGGCGAACTGGATAATAGTCAAAATATAATCATTAACATTTCCTTCAAGAAACCACAGCAAAATTGCCGCAATAGCTGTCAGACTTATAAGAATATTGTGAGGCTTAATATATTTCATCAAGCACGCTCCTCCATGTTTTTTCCAAGTAAACCATTAGGCAGGATAAGAAGTCCAATAATAAGAAGTCCAAAAACGAAGGCATCTCTATACGATGAATAGACGGGGGGAAGAAAGCCTACAAAACAGACTTCTGCCATACCCAGTAGATATCCGCCAAGGATAGCGCCAGGAATGGATCCAACTCCGCCGATCACTGCTGCCACAAAAGCTTTTAACCCGGGGATAAACCCCATCAGTGGATCAATCTGTCCAAATTTTCCTCCCCACATGAGTCCGGCAAATCCGGCAAATCCGGCACCAAGAGCAAAAGTTAAGGAAATTGTCCGGTTGATGTTGACCCCCATAAGTCTTGCTACATCTGGATTCTCTGCCGTCGCACGCATACCCCTTCCTAAACGGGTTTTGTTCACGATGAGGAGAAGAATGATCATAAAGAGCGGTACAGTGATGATGATACCAATATCAATCAACTGACAGGTTACTTCAAAAAATGAAAGCGTTTTTTGCAGATATTCCGGCATGGAAAAGTTTCGGGGCTGGGCACTGAGAATTAGTATCCCAAGATTTTGGAGCATGATGGAAATTCCCAGCGATGCAATAAATCCAGTCACTTGTGGAGCACCGCGCATGGGATAAAATGCTACCCGCTCGATCAGCATACCTAAGAATGCACTCACGATAACAACGGCAATAACTGTCAGCCACAATGGAAGACCAAGTCCTGACAAAAGTCCAAGGGTGCTGAATGCGCCGATCATAACAATATCACCATGGGCAAAATTAATGAGGCGAATAATTCCGTAAATCATTGAGAACCCAACAGCGACTAGTGCATAGAGTGAGCCTAAGGTTAGTCCATTCATCAACTGCTGTGCAATATATCCAAAATCCATATCATTCCCCTAAATATACTTTGCGGACATTTTCATTATGTACAAGTTTGCTGCTTTCTCCTTGAAGTACCACACTTCCGGTTTCAAACACATAGGCTCGATGTGACAACTCCAACGCCATAATGGCATTTTGTTCTACAAGGAGAATAGTGACCCCTTCTTTGTTGATTTTTTTGATTAATTGAAAAATTTTTTCCGCAGCAAGAGGTGCTAGACCTAAAGATGGCTCATCAAGCATTAGCAAGGCAGGTCGTCCCATTAATGCACGGCCAATGGCAAGCATCATTTGTTCCCCACCTGAAAGATTTCCAGCTACTTGGTTCGCGCGCTCTTCTAAGATGGGAAACATCTCATAAATGGATTTTATATCATCGTTTATACCTTTATCTGAACGAAGAAATGCGCCAATGAGTAGATTTTCTTTTACCGAAAGTTGAGAAAAGATACCTCGTCCTTCAGGGCATTGGCAAAGACCTGAAGCAACAATCTGCTCAGGTTCCATGGAAGAAATATCGATGCTTTTTTGTGTTTTTCTGGGTGCATAAAAAATTTTCCCCTCTGCAGGGTGCAAGAGGCCTGAAATCGTTTTCAAGATTGTTGTTTTTCCTGCCCCGTTCGCACCAATCAGCGCAACAATTTCACCTTGGGAAACGTTGAGACTCACTTGGTGCAAAACATGAGTTTTGCCTCTATAAACATCAATATTGTCAACTTTCAGCATTGATTTTATCCTTCGGAGTACCCAGATAGGTGCTAATAACCTCAGGGGATTTCTGAATCTCTTCAGGAGTCCCTTGAGCAAGCAATGTTCCCTGATTTAACACCAGAACTCGCTGGCAAAGGTTCATTACCAGTCGCATATCGTGTTCCACAACAAGAATGGTTATATCATAGTCGCTGTGGATTTTTTTTATTGTGGTCATCAGGTCGATGGTTTCATGAGAATTCATTCCTGCAGCAGGCTCATCAAGAAGGAGAAGCCTTGGATTCGTGGCCAGCGCTCTTGCGATTTCTATTCTACGCTGATCACCATAAGAAAGTTTTATTGCAGGTTCATTTATAAGGTCCTTAAGGTTCATTATCTCAGCGAATTCCATGGCTTTTTGGGTGATTTTTTTTTCACTGCTGTGAAAACTAGGCAAATTGCATATGGTTGCCAAAAAACCTTTGCCAAGGCGCATATGAAGCGCAACCTTTATATTATCCAAAACAGAAAGATTATCAAAAAGCCTTATGTTTTGAAAAGTCCTGGCAATTCCGGTTTTAGCTATCTTGGAAGGTGAAAAATTCGTAATATTTTTAAGGTTAAAAAATATTTTTCCTGAGCTGGGCTTCACAACACCGGAAAGAAGATTAAATACAGTCGTTTTTCCTGCACCATTTGAACCGATCAAACCTGTTAGCTCACCATGCCGAATTTCCATTGAATAATTGGAAAGGGCATGGATTCCTCCAAATCTTTTTCCAAGTTTGTGAGTGCTTAAGATGACTGCTTTGTTGCTGCTCATTTTTGCCTTTTAAAGTATTAATGTTTTTTATTCAGACATTACATTTTCTCAAATGTTTCTTTCAACGAACTTATAGTTCATATATTGAACCAATTTTTATTTGTCAAGTCTTTTGTCAACATTCAGGTTGACCCATCTTTTCGAAAAAATGACAACCAGTTTAAGTTTTATTGCACTATAAATTTTTAATCATATTTCCAAAAAGATTTCGGTTCCTGATCTTCAAAACAAATTGTCGGAATTTTGTGGAATATTGCAAGAATTTGTGTTTTACTGGATTTTACTTGAGGCGGTCTCCTGAATATGGTTGTTTTTTTGTTTCCAAAAATAGTTATAGTCTTTATTCATAGGGGTTTTAAGTTTTTTTCTAAATAGTTTCTTTGTTTTTGCATTGCCAGGGTTCCGTCTAAATTTTTATTTCGGGCGACCCGTCAAAGGCATGGCTTTTTCAGATTGGGCGAAATAGAGTTAGGTCCACTTCTGGAGTGGATCACGGGGCCAAATTATTTTAGCGGATAGTGGTGAAGGGGGGATGTTGGCAAAAAATGCTTACAGAATGCCATACAAAAATTGAAAACAAAAAAAAGACCTTGCAACCGAAGCTGTAACCCCTTGATATTTTTGGCTGGGTGACTAGGATTCGAACCTAGATTGACGGAGTCAGAGTCCGTAGTCCTGCCATTGGACGATCACCCATCTGTATGGAATGACCGGGTTTTTACACCAAAGGCCCGGACGTGTCAAGGATTTTCTGGGAAGCCGGTATAAATTTGGAAAAGGGCTTCTGTCCAGAAGGATTTAAAAATTTGAAGGATGAAACATGAGTGATCAGGCAGATCAGATCTGTGATGAAAAATTATTGAAACTCAAGGCTGGGTTGAAAAAATTGAAAACAGTGGCCGTGGCTTTTTCCGGTGGTGCGGATTCCGCTTTTCTCCTGGCTGTGGCGGCCCGGTCCGGCCTAAAGCGGTTGATGGCGGTGACCGTGGATTCCGTATTTGTAACCAGAAAGGAGATTGAGCAGGCCAGGCAGACGGCAGCGGATCTCGGGGTGATGCATCAGGTGCTGGAGGTGGACATTCTGGGCTGTAAACAGGTCACGGCCAATTCGCCGGACCGCTGTTATCACTGCAAAACCTTGGTGTTTTCCCTGATACGGAAAGCGGCGGAGCAGGCCGGGATGTTTCATGTACTACACGGGGTGAACATTAATGATCTGTCCGATTACCGGCCCGGGCTGAAGGCGGCTGAAAAATTGGGGGTTTTGTCCCCTCTGGTGGAAGCGGGGTTTTCCAAGCATCAGATCCGAATCTGTTCCAGAGAAATGGGATTGCCCACCTGGGATCTGCCGTCCCAGTCCTGTCTGGCCGCCCGGATTCCTTTTTGGGAGACGATTACCAAAGAGACCCTTTGCCGCATCGAGCAGGCGGAGCAGTATATCCAGTCTCTGGGCTTTGCCCGGGTCCGGGTGCGAAGCCATGGTATGCTGGCCCGTATCGAAACTGATGCGGCGGATATCGAGGCCTTGGTGGATTATCGGAATCGGATTTCAGAAGCCCTGAAAAGTTACGGTTTCACGTATGTGAGCCTGGACCTGGACGGGTATCATACCGGTAAAATGAATCCGGTGTGAAAATTGACACTTGAACGGACTTGATCGCCTGAAATAGAATGTGGGGATGGCAGAGAAAGGGCATCGCTTGATCAGGGAGCACCCATATCAATAGAAAATAATAAATGGAGACCGGATATGAAGTATTCACAGGCACAGCAGGGGCGGGTCTTTGTTATCCGCCTTGAAGACGGGGAGGTGCTTCATGAAACCATTGAAACGTTCGCCAGAAACCAGGGGATCCGGGCGGCGTCTCTGATGGTGCTGGGCGGGGCTGACCAGGGCAGTGTGCTGGTGACCGGCCCGAAGCAGGGCCGGCAATCTCCTGTCGTGCCCCAGACCCGCATTCTGGATGAGGTCCACGAGGTGACTGGCACCGGGACTCTGTTTCCGGATGAAACCGGCAATCCGGTGCTGCACATGCACCTGTCCTGTGGCCGTGGGGATTCAGGCGTGACCGGTTGTGTCCGCAAGGGCGTGAAAGTTTGGCAAGTGATGGAGGTGATCCTGTATGAATTGACCGGATCGGCCGGGATGCGCAGACCCGATGAACTCACCGGGTTTGACCTGCTGGTCCCGTAAAAGACTGTAAAAAATCTGGATGGTTATTGTATGATAAAGATATCCGAAGCAGGACCGGTACACTGATGGAGACCGGGCCTGCTTCGGAAATGGGTTACCGGGCCTGGATTTCCAGATTGTTGAAAAAATAGCTGATTTCAAAGGCGGCGGTTTCCGGGGCATCAGACCCATGGACCACGTTTTTTTTCGATGTCGGTGGCATATTCGCGGCGGATAGTGCCTTCTTCGGCTTCCTTGAAGTTGGTGGCCCCCATGATTTTGCGGTTTCTGGCAATCACGTTTTCGCCTTCCAGCACCATGACCACGATGGGGCCGGAGGTCATGAAATCAGTGAGACTGTCGAAAAACGGGCGTTCTTTATGAACCGCATAAAATCCCTGGGCCTGGGATTTGGTCAACTGAAGCATTTTCATGGCAGCGATTTTGATCCCGGCGGTTTCAAACCGCTTGATCACTTCGCCGATAATGTTTTTGGCAATCCCGTCAGGTTTGATGATGGATAAAGTTCTTTCCATGTTTGGTTTTCCTTTCTTCAATTTTTTAATTAATGTTGTACCGGCAGGACAGGATTAATGGCTGATGTTGCAAGTCTGTATCCTGCCATGAGGAATGCGCATGAATCACGTCGGAAAAATACCATATTCGCTTATTGTAAGTCAATATGAGGACCGGTTCTGTAAAACAATTCTTGACAAGAAAAAATTAATGCACTATTAGTCACATGGTATTCGATTAATACCAGTCCACGGTCTGTCTTTTTCCATAGAATTTTGAATTTAGAAAAATTCGGGCATCAATGGCATCCTGCAACATCGACTGATCCTTGCCAGAAATTGAAATATGCCGAAAAAAGAAAAAATAACAACAATTCGGGAGCGCGAATGAATCTTGTAGAACTCAACAAAATGAAAATCAGCGAGCTGACCAAGCTTGCCAAGGAAAACAATATCAAAGGGATCGGCGGTCTGAAAAAACAGGAATTGATTTTTGCACTGCTCCAGGCCAATATCGAAAAGAGCGGTCAGATCTATGGAGAGGGAACCCTTGAGATCCTTCCGGACGGGTTCGGATTTCTGAGGGCTCCCGGTTACAATTATCTGCCCGGACCGGATGACATTTATGTGTCTCCCTCCCAGATCCGGCGCTTCAACCTGAGAACCGGGGACACCATTTCCGGCCAGGTCAGGCAGCCCAAGGATTCGGAACGGTATTTTGCGCTGCTTAAGGTGGAAGCGGTCAATTTTCAGAGTCCTGAAGTGGCGGCTGAGACCATTTGTTCGACAATCTGCTCCCGCTTTACCCGGATCGGAAGATGAACCTTGAAGTCGAGCCAGAAAACTATTCCATGCGTATCATCGACCTGATGTCACCTATCGGTTTCGGTCAGAGAGGATTGATCGTCTCGCCTCCCAAGGCCGGCAAGACCATGCTGCTCCAGAACATTGCCAATTCCATGATCAAGGGCCATAAAAGCATCGTGCCCATGATTCTGCTCATCGATGAGCGGCCTGAAGAGGTCACGGACATGACCCGATCCGTGGATGCAGAGGTGATCAGCTCTACGTTTGATGAGCCGGCGGAACGGCATGTACAGGTGGCGGAAATGGTAATCGAAAAAGCCAAGCGGATCGTGGAGCAGGGACATGATGTGGTGATCCTGCTGGATTCCATTACCCGCCTGGCTCGGGCCTATAACGCAGTAATGCCGCCATCCGGAAAAATTCTGTCCGGCGGGGTGGATTCCAATGCCCTGGACCGGCCCAAACGGTTTTTCGGGGCGGCCCGAAACATTGAGGACGGCGGCAGCCTCACCATTATCGCCACTGCACTGGTGGAAACCGGCAGCCGCATGGACGAGGTGATATTTGAAGAGTTCAAGGGAACCGGCAACATGGAGCTGGTGCTGGACAGGAAATTGGCGGACAAGAGGGTTTTTCCGGCCATTGACATCAACCGGTCCGGCACCCGGAAGGAGGAATTGCTTCTGGATTCCATGACTTTAAACCGGGTCTGGATCCTGCGAAAACTGCTGTCCAGTTTAAATTCTGTGGACAGCATGCAGTTTTTACTTGAAAAAATGCAGGGAACAAAGGATAATAAAGAGTTTCTTGAATTGATGAATTCATGAGCCGAATTTTTATGAATCATCTGCCGGAACCCAAAGGCAGATGCAGCAAGGAGTGATAAGAAGCATGAAAAAAGACATCCATCCCCAATATGCCCACACCACCGCGACCTGCGCCTGCGGTGCCACTTTTGAAGTCGGTTCCACCCGTGAGGATATCAAGGTGGAAATCTGTTCGCAGTGTCATCCGTTTTTCACCGGAAAACAGAAACTGGTGGATTCTGCCGGTCGTATTGACCGTTTCAAGAGGAAATACGCCAATTTCGATGCCAGCAAACTGGTATAGGTTGACATCAGAAAAATGTTGCAAAAGGGGGGCTGCTGCAGCCACCCCTTTTGGATTTTGACACCATGATTGAGAAATTAAAAGGCATTGAAGAACGGTATGTGAAACTGGAACACCTTCTGAGCGATCCTGAGGTGATCAAGGACCAGTCCAAATACCAGAAATATGTCAAGGAGCACGGGGAACTCAACCGGATTGTTCCGGTGTTCAGGACTTACGAAGAGGTTCTGGCGCAACTGGAGGAAGCTCGGGAGCTGTTAAAGGACCCGGACCCGGACATGCGCGGAATGGCCAGAGAAGAAATCCACAATCTGGAAAAAAGAGCCGATGCCTTGAAGTCCGAACTCAATGTGCTGCTGATGCCTAAAGACCCCAGGGATGAAAAAAATGTGATCCTGGAGATCCGGGCCGGGACGGGCGGCGAAGAAGCCGGTATTTTTGCCGGAGATCTGTTCAGGATGTATTCCCGGTATGCGGAGAGCCGAAACTGGATCATTGAAGTCATTGAAAAAAATGATTCCAGTGCCGGTGGATTCAAAGAAATCGTTTCTTTGATTCAGGGGAAAGGCGTTTACGGCGCATTCAAATATGAAAGCGGTACCCACCGGGTGCAGCGGGTGCCGGAAACCGAAACCCAGGGGCGCATCCACACCTCCGCCGTAACCGTGGCGGTGCTGCCCGAGGCGGAAGATATTGATATTGAAATCAACCCGGCCGATATTAAAGTGGATGTGTTCCGTTCTTCCGGACCGGGGGGGCAATCGGTGAACACCACGGATTCGGCGGTCCGGGTCACCCATATTCCCACAGGGGTGGTGGCTACCTGTCAGGATGAAAAATCTCAGCACAAAAACAAGGCCAAAGCCCTAAATGTTCTGAAATCCCGTATCCTGGACGCCAAAGTCAGGGAAGAGGATGCCAAGCGGGCTGCTGAGCGCAAAGGGCAGGTGGGTACCGGAGACCGGAGCGGCCGGATCCGAACCTATAATTTTCCCCAGGGGCGGATGACCGATCACCGCATCGGACTGACGCTGTATAAGCTGGACAGCATCATGGAAGGTGACATCCAGACTATTATTGATGAATTGAAAACCTTTCATCAGGCCCAGGCATTGCAGGAAAACCACACCTTTGCGTAATGGACTGGACCGTATTCAAGCTGATCTCCTGGACGGAAGCCTATTTTGCCAGACACCGGATTGACAGCCCCCGCCTGACAGCGGAAATTCTGCTGGGGCATTGCCTGGGAATCCGACGTCTGGATCTGTATCTGCAGTATGACCGGCCTCTGGAAAAACAGGAGCTGGCCAGATTCAAAACCCTGATCCAGCGGCGGAGAAACCGGGAGCCGGTCGCCTATATTACCGGAGAGAAAGGCTTTTTCGAATCCAGCTTTCAGGTGGGACCGGGGGTTCTCATTCCCCGCCCGGATACCGAAACTCTGGTAACGGCAGCATCCATGATCCTGGCGGACATGGTTTCTCCTCCCGGGGCCATTCTGGAGCTGGGTGTGGGGTCCGGGGCAATTGTTGTATCCCTGGCAAAAGCCCATCCCGGACATCGGTTTTTTGCCGGCGATATTTCCCGGTCCGCTTTGGATACGGCCCGGAAAAATGCCTTCCGGGAAAAAGAAATCGGCCCCATCCATTTTTTCAACGGGTCATGGTTGGATCCTTTGAAACCGGGGCCATTTTTTGATGCCATCGTCTCCAATCCGCCATATATTCCGACCCGTCATATTCCTGATTTGGCTCCTGAAATCAGAAATCATGAACCGGTGGCCGCCTTGGACGGCGGAGAAGAGGGCATCGACTGTATCCGTGAGATAATGATCCATGCCGGTCGGTTTCTGTTCCCCGGCGGGCATCTTTTGATGGAAATGGGATTTGACCAGAAAGAAAAGGTGACGGTTTTGGCTAAAACCTGCCCTGAATTGGACCTCATTGAGGTTGTTAAGGATCTGGCCGGACATGACCGGGTGGTACATCTCAAAAAAAAAAATTGATTAATCCCTATATTTTTGATAAACAAGATAGGATTTGTTTTATCGAAGCGTTTAATAAACACATTCATGGACCCGGCATCCGGTGCTTTTTACAAAGTCGATGACCGGGGATGAAGTGGATGAAGGATTTTTAAAAAACCATTAAGATTGATTTGGAGAACCAATGGCTTACATTACCATTCGAGAACTGCTGGAAGCCGGTGTTCATTTCGGACACCAAACCAAACGCTGGAACCCTAAAATGAAACGATATATTTTTGGGGCCAGAAACGGGATTTACATCATTGATCTTCAGCAGACCGTTAAACTGTTCAAGGACGCCCACGATTTTATTAAGGGAATTGCTGCGGAAGGCAAGGATATCCTGTTTGTCGGAACCAAGAAACAGGCATCTGAAGCCATCTATGAAGAAGCCAACCGGGCGGAGATGTTTTATGTAGAAAACAGATGGCTGGGCGGCATGCTGACCAATTTCCAGACCATCAAAAACAATATTAACCGGTTTCATTTTCTCAATTCCATTGAAAATGACGGGACCCTTGAAAACTATCCCAAAAAAGAGCAGGCGAAAATGCTCAAGGAAAAGGAACGGCTGGAGTTTGCCATCGGCGGTATCAGCAACATGAAACGGCTGCCTTCCGCCATGTTTATCATTGATCCCAAAAACGAGGCTATTGCGGTCAAAGAAGGAAAAAGACTGGGAATTCCTATTGTCGCGGTGGTGGACACCAACTGTGATCCCGATGATATCGATTATGTGATTCCGGGCAATGATGACGCGATCCGGTCCATCCGGCTATTCACCTCCCGTATTGCCGATGCCTGTATCGAAGGTCATCAGATTTATGAAGAAAAAATGCAGGCCCGGGCCGATGGTGATGAGACAAGAGACACGGATATCGGAGACCAGAAAGTGGGCATCGAAGTGCTGTCGGATGGCACCGACGGCCCGGTTGTAGAAAAGATCAAGCGCAAGACAGCACCTGCTGAACCCGTTGAAGAAACAACTGAAACCGAATGATGATAATTTAAGAGGAGCGAAACAATATGGCTGAAATTTCCGCAGCAATGGTTAAGGAACTGCGCGAAGCAACCGGGTCCGGCATCATGGATTGCAAAAGGGTGCTGGCTGAAGCAGACGGCAATATGGAAAAAGCGATCGAACTGCTGCGCAAGAAAGGACTGGCCAAAGCGGCCAAGCGGGCGGGACGGTCCACTTCCGAGGGCATTATTCATACCTATATTCATACCGGCGCAAAACTCGGTGTGCTGGTGGAAGTGAACTGTGAATCTGATTTTGTGGCCAAAACCGATGATTTTGTCGAATTTGCCAAAAACATTGCCATGCACATCGCGGCTGCAAACCCGGCCGGGTTGATCCCGGAAGACGTGGATCAGAGCGTGGTGGAAAAAGAACGCGAAATTTTCAGAGCCCAGATGCTGGAAGAGGGCAAACCTGAAAATATCATCGACAAGATTGTGGACGGCAAGGTGGAAAAATTCTACAAAGAAGTCTGCCTCATGAGCCAGCAGTATGTCAAGGATCCCCAGAAAACCATTGAAGAGTTTTTAAAGGAAACCATCGGAAAGATCGGTGAAAATATTCAGATCAAACGATTCGCACGCTTCCAGATAGGAGAGTAACTCTTGGATAACGAGCCGGAATTCAAACGGATCCTGATCAAACTGAGTGGTGAAGCCCTGATGGGAAATCAGGGCTTTGGCATTACACCGGAAATGATCCATTATGTGGCCGGTGAAATTGCCAAAGTGGCCCGCCTGAACGTCGAAGTCAGTATCGTGGTGGGGGGGGGCAACATTTTCAGAGGCGTGGCCGGCAGTTCCGCCGGTATGGACCGGAGTTCAGCCGACCATATGGGAATGCTGGCCACCGTCATCAATTCTCTGGCATTGTGCGATGCGCTCGAGAAATGTGATGTGCCTACCCGGGTCCAGACCGCCATCCGCATGGATCAGGTGGCGGAACCGTTCATCAGGAGAAAGGCCATCCGTCATCTGGAAAAAGGCCGGGTCGTGATTTTTGCGGCAGGTACGGGCAATCCGTATTTTACGACTGATACGGCAGCCGTGCTCAGGGCCCATGAAATCCGCGCTCAGGTATTGTTCAAGGCCACGCAGGTGGATGGCGTATATGACAAAGACCCAATGGCTCATGATGATGCAGTGATGTTTGATGAACTGTCCTATATGCGGGTGATCGAAAAACAGCTCCATGTCATGGATATGACGGCCATTTCTCTGGCCATGGAGCATGATCTGCCCCTTCAGGTGTTTGACTTGCACAAAAAGGACAACATTCTCAAGGCGGTGCTGGGCCAGGACGTCGGCACCCGGATAAAATAACACGCAGGCGGGATCAGGCCCGGCTTATCGAGATCCTTTGCAATAAGCAGGCGTTCCTGCCACCATCGAAAAGGTACCATTTATGATCGATGAAGTGATTGAGGAAACCAGGGACCGAATGGGAAAGACGGAGAAAGCCTTTGTCAAGGAGATGGGAAAGGTTCGGACCGGCAGGGCGTCTCAGTCCATGCTGGACAGTGTGAAAGTGGATTACTACGGAACCCAGACCCCGCTGCCCCAGATGGCGACGGTGTCCATCCCGGAAAGTCGGTTGATCACGGTGAAACCTTGGGACATCAGCGTGATCAATTCCGTGGAAAAAGCCATTCTCAAAGCCAACCTCGGACTGACACCATCCAATGACGGCAAATTGATACGCATTGCCATCCCTCCTTTGACCGAGGAGCGTAGAAAGGAAATCGCCAAAAACGTATCTAAAATTTGTGAAGAATACAAAGTGGCGGTTCGGAATATCCGGCGGGATTCCAATGATATGCTCAAGGATCTCCAAAAAGAGGGAGAGATTTCCGAGGATGACAGTTTCAAGGGTCAGAAACAGGTTCAGGAACTGACCGACGAGTATATCCAGCGACTGGATGACATCTTTGCCGAAAAAGAAAAGGAAATCCTTGAAATCTGATTTCATCCGGACCGATGGTCTGGATCCGAATCGATTACCGGGCCATGTGGCGGTGATCATGGATGGCAACGGCCGGTGGGCCAAAAAAAGGCTGATGAACCGAATCAAGGGCCATGAAAAAGGGTCAGAGGCCGTCAGAATTTTGGTTAAAGCCTGCCGGGAACTGGAGATTCCTTTTTTGACGTTGTACGCATTTTCCACTGAGAACTGGGCCAGACCGCAGTCGGAAGTGACTGCCCTCATGCAATTGCTTAAAAAGTTCCTGACGTCAGAGCGCGATGAGATGAAAGACAAAGGGATTTGTCTCAAGGTCCTGGGACAGCTGGAGAGACTGCCAAAAGACGTTCAGGTGCAGGCGAAAGAAACCATGGCTGCCACCTGCATGAATACCCAGATGACACTGAACCTGGCCTTGAGTTACGGCAGCCGACAGGAGATCACCGATGCCGTCAGAAAACTCGCAGCTAAAGTAAGAACTGGTGAACTGTCTGAAGAGGACATCAGCGAACAGCTGATATCCGATCACCTATACACGGTCGGAATTCCGGATCCGGATCTGGTGATCCGCACTTCAGGAGAATTCCGGTTGTCCAATTTCCTGCTCTGGCAGTCCGCTTATGCGGAAATTTTCATTACCTCCACCCTGTGGCCCGATTTTACCCGATCAGAATTTATGGACATTCTAACCCATTATCAGAAAAGGGACCGACGGTTCGGTAACGTGGAATGCAGCATGCCAAACGGTGGATCACCACAATAGTTCTGGCGCCTTTGGTCATATGGATATTGATCAAAGGCACCCCCGTACTTCTGGCGGCTTTGGTGTCTGCCGTGGCCATATTTGCCTTACGGGAATATCTTCGCATTGTTTTCCGTACCGGAGACACCCCGGTTTCCTGGATGATTTCCGGGCTTTCTTATTTCATTAGTATATTTCTGGTGACTTCAGCTGCCTTTGGTTCCTGGCCGGCGATGATTCTATCCCTGATACTCAATCTGCTGGTACTGTCCGGGTATGTCCTGTTTCGGTTTGCTGCCTGGGAGTACCTGTTTGACGTCATAGCCAGGCAAATGCTGGGGGTGGTGTATATTCCTTTGTCCTTGTCTTTGCTGCTCTTTGTCAGAAATATGGAACAGGGGGCGCTCTGGGTGTTCTGGCTTCTGATTGTCTGCTTTATGAACGATACCGGCGCGTTTTTACACCGGCACTTATTTTGGAAAACGAAAACTGGCTCCCCGAATCAGTCCCAAAAAAACTGTGGAAGGATCAGCCGGGGGAATTGCCGCATCCATGGCCGCCGGCTTGATTTTTGGTTTGCTGTTTTTTCGTTCACCTGTTTTGGCTTTGATCATGCTCCCCTGTTCTTTTTTTATTGCCGTGGCCGGACAGGTGGGAGATTTGTTTGAGTCCGCGTTGAAACGGGCATCCTCTGTCAAGGATTCCGGTCGGATTCTGCCGGGGCATGGGGGCATGCTGGACCGCATTGACGGTTTGCTGTTCGCCGTTCCCGTTCTTTTCAGTTATCTGATGGCGGTGAGACTGTGAAACAGCTCTCCATTCTGGGTGCCACCGGTTCCATCGGCACCTCAGCCCTGGATATCGTCCGGATGCACCCGGACCGCTTTCAAGTAAAGGCATTGACCGCTGCCAACAATCTGACCCTGCTTCATCGTCAGATCATGGAATTCAGGCCGGAGATGGTGGCGGTTATGGATGAGAATAAAGCCTTGCAACTGAGCGATATGGTGGGGCCGAACAGCAGAACCCGAATTCTGTATGGGGCTGACGGCTATGAATCCGCTGCTGCCTGGGACGGGGTTGAGATGGTCCTGCTGGCCATGGTGGGAGCGGCCGGACTGTCACCGGCTCTGGCCGCTATCGATGCCGGTAAACAAATCGCTCTGGCCAACAAGGAGACCCTGGTGATGGCCGGTGATATTGTCATGGCCCGTGCCCGGGAAAAAAACGTATCCGTACTGCCGGTGGACAGTGAACACTCCGCCATGTTTCAATGCATGCTGGGCAATCAAAACCAAGATGTGACCCAGCTGTTTCTCACCGCATCCGGCGGCCCTTTCAGAAATACCCCTGGATCCGAATTCGAGGGCATTACCAGAGAAGATGCGTTGAACCACCCCAACTGGTCCATGGGGGAAAAAATCACCGTTGACTCCGCCACCCTCATGAACAAAGCACTGGAACTCATCGAAGCGGTTCATCTGTTCGGTGTGCCCCATGAAACCATTCAGGTTTTTATTCACCCCCAGAGCATTGTCCATTCCATGGTCGGGTTTGCGGACGGATCGGTGATGGCCCAGATGGGGGTGCCGGACATGAAACAGGCCATCTCGTTTGCACTGTCTTTTCCGGAACGGCTGGGGCTGGGGTTGCCGTTTCCGGATTTTGAACAGATCCAGTCGCTGACCTTTCAAGCACCCGATACAGAAAGGTTCCCTTCTCTGACATTCGCCCGCAAGGCCTGTGATTCCGGCGGCACCATGCCGGCGGTGATGAACGCAGCCAATGAGGTGGCGGTTCAGGCTTTCCTGGACCGGCAGATTCGGTTTTCCGATATTTTTACCCTTGTCTCCGCCACCATGGATGCCCATACCTGCATTGACAATCCGGAACTTTCAGGTATTATTGAGGCCGATCACTGGGCCAGGGAAAAAGCAGGCTCCCTTATAAAATAGAGAGGTAAACGTGGGTCATTCCGTTGTCGCATTCATCATTGTTATTGGTGTGCTGGTGTTCATTCACGAGCTGGGTCATTTTTTGACGGCCCGGTTTTTCAAAGTGGGCGTGGATGTGTTTTCTCTGGGGTTTGGCCCCAAAATATTCAAAAAAATCAAAGGCCGTACCGAATACTGTATCTCAGCCGTGCCGCTGGGGGGATATGTAAAAATGGTGGGCGAAGAGCCGGGCAGGCAGCTGGCCCCGGAAGAAGAGGCGGTTTCATTTTCTCACAAACCGTTGTATCAGAAAAGCCTGATTGTCGCCGCAGGTCCGGCGTTTAATTTTTTTCTGGCGATTTTTATTTTTATGTGCTGTACCAGTTTTCCGGCCTGTATCTGTCCAAACCGGTAATCGGTGAGGTGTTGGATGATACACCGGCCCAGCACGCCGGTCTGTTGCCCGGAGATGTTGTGACCATGGTTGACGGAAGAGAGATCCGTTCTTTTGAAGATATCTCTCAAACTGTCAGTGACTCAGACGGGCAGGCAATGGACATCGGGGTAAACCGGGAAGGACGGAATCTGAGGCTTTCCCTGGTGCCGAAAAAACAGGAAACCACCAATGTGTTCGGTGAATCCGTGGACCGGTATGTCATCGGGATCCGGGGGACCGGTGAAGTGTTTCAGCAGCCGTTGAATCCGTTTCAGGCCATGGCCCTGTCCATTTCAGACACGTATGGTCTGGTGAAATTGACTATCCTGTCCGTGGGCAAGATGGTTTCCGGCCGCATTTCCGCCGATAATCTGGGAGGCCCCATCATGATTGCCCAGATGGCCGGGGAACAGGCCAAGGCCGGCGTCGTGAATTTTGTGTGGTTCATCGCGCTGCTGTCGGTGAATCTGGGGATCATCAACCTGTTTCCTATTCCCGTACTGGACGGCGGTCATCTGGTCTTTTTCGGTATGGAAGCGGTCACGGGAAAACAGGTCAGTGAAAAGCTCAGAGAAAAGATGATTCAGTTCGGCGCGGTCATTCTAGTGGCGTTGATGGTGTTTGTTTTTTACAACGATATAATTCGAATTTTCAATGGTGGATAACATGATTTCCTGTATCGAGATTGCATTGAAACCATCCCTGCGGGATGCGGAAGCGTCCTCACTCATTAAGAAAGCCACGTCCTATTTCGGGATTCAGATCCAGACAGCCAGAACCGTCCATATACTGGTCATTGATTCGGATCTGAAAACCAAAGATTTGGAACGGGTCCGGCAGGAGATTTTCACTAATCCGGTGACCCAGGTGTCTTCGCTGTCCCCGCTGGACATTGACTTTGATTGGTGCATTTGGATTGGATTGCGGCCAGGGGTCAAGGACAATCCCGGTGCCACGGCCATGGAAGCCATTGAGGATTTGCTGGGTAGTTCATTCGCCCCGAATGAAGGTATCTATGCCTCCAAGCGCTACTGTCTCACCGGCGAAACCCTGAACCGGCCCCAGGTGGAAACGCTGGCCAAAGAACTGTTGTCCAACCCGATTATTCAACAGTTCAAAATAGTTTCCAAAGCGGACTGGCATCCTGAAAAAGGGGCGGATGTCAAACCGGCCCGGGTGATTCTGGACCATACTCCCAAGTTTGATTTCATCAATATCGACTCCGACCAGACCCTGGCACAGATCAGTGATCAGCGGAATCTGGCCCTCAATGCCAGAGATATTCCGGTAATCCGGCAGTATTTTCTCAATCCCCGGGTGGCGGCTGAGCGGGAAAAAATGGGTCTGACCGGTCCCACGGACGTGGAACTGGAATATATCTCCCAGGCCAGAAGCGATCATTGCAACCATAATACCTTCCGGGGCATTTTCAGGTATACGGACATTCATACAGGCGAGAATACCGTTGAGCATTCATTGTTCAAAACTTATATTCAGCAGCCCACTCTGGCACTGAAGGAGAAAAAAGACTGGGTGGTGTCGGTGTTGTGGGATAATGCCGGTGTCGGACGGTTTGATGCAGACAATAATTACGTGATCACCGGGGAAACCCACAACTCGCCGTCCAATATGGAAGCCTACGGCGGGGCCATCACCGGCATTGTGGGGGTGTACCGGGATCCCATGGGCACGGGCCTGGGGTCCAAACTGTTCATGGGCAGTTTCGGATTCTGTGTGGGCGATGTCCGGTATGACGGCCCGCTGAAGCCTCCGCTGCATCCCAGACGGCTGCTGGACGGGGTGATCGAGGGAGTCCGGGACGGGGGCAACAAGAGCGGGGTGCCCACCACCTTCGGCCAGACGTTGTTCGACTCCGGATATATGGGCAAAAGCCTGGTATTTGTGACCGCTCTGGGCATCATGCCCAAACAGGTGGCAGGCCGGCCAAGCCATGAAAAGAAAACCTCGCCGGGCGATTTGATCATCATGAGCGGTGGCCGGGTGGGCAAAGACGGGATTCACGGGGTCACGGCCTCTTCGGAAAGCTATTCGGAAAACACGCCTGCTGGCCATGTCCAGATCGGAGATCCTTATACACAGAAAAAGATGCATGATTTTCTTCTGGAGTGCCGGGATGAGGGACTGATCCGTTTTATCACCGACAACGGCGGCGGCGGATTGTCTTCGTCCATTGGGGAATCCGCCATGATTTCAAACGGGTGTGTGGTACATCTGGACAAGGTCCCCCTCAAGTATCCGGGCCTGGACATGTGGGAAATCTGGGTATCGGAATCCCAGGAACGAATGACCATTGCCATTGATCCCAAGGATCTGGACCGGTTCATGACCCTGTCCAGGCAGCATGCTGTTGAAAGCACGGTGATCGGTGAATACACCGATACCGGCAAGCTGCATATCACCTTTCAGGGGAAAACCTGTGCCTACGTGGATATGGATCTGCTGGACAAGGGGTTTCCGGCCTGGGAATTTGATGCGGTATGGCTCCCGCCCGAGGCCCGGGGGCTTTACGAACCGGTAATCCGGAGTCCAAAAGACTGCAACCTTCTTTTGGCCACTTTGCTGGCCCGGCCCAATATCTGTTCCAAGGAATGGATCCTCCGGCAGTATGACCATGAGGTCCAGGGCGGTTCTGTGATCAAGCCCCTGGTGGGGGTGAAGCGAAACATTCCTTCAGATGCATCCGTCACCAGGCCGGTGCTCAAAAGCCGGAAAGGTCTGGCATTTTCCCAAACGCTTCTGCCCTGGTATTCAAGGATAGATGCCTATCACATGATGACCTGTACCATAGACGAGGCGGTACGAAGACTCATCGCCGTAGGGGGCACCATGGATCATATCGGCGGGGTGGACAATTTCTGCTGGCCCGATATCGGGTATGACGTGCAGACCAATCCGGACGGTAGGTTCAAGGCGGCCCAGCTGGTGCGGGCCTGCCGGGCTCTGAAGGATGCCTGCATGGCTTACGAGATCCCTTTGTTGTCCGGTAAGGATTCCATGTATGTGGACGGGCACCTGGAAGGCGCGTTCGGTGAACGCATCAAGGTATCGGCCCTGGAAACCGTCCAGTTCTCCGCCACCTCGGTGGTAACGGATGTGATGCGCTGTCAGACCCTGGAGCCTAAAGCGGCCGGAGACCGGGTCTATGTGGCCGGGATTACGAAAAATGAACTGGGAGCATCAGAATATTATGACCTGTTTGGCCAGACCGGAGTGCAAGTGCCCCGGGTGAATTTTGCCGCCAGCAGGGTGTTGTACCGGGCCGTGGAAAAAGCCGTTGGCCTGGAACTTCCCGCTTCGTGCCACGCCGTGGGCAGAGGCGGGCTGGGAATCCACCTGGGTTTGATGGCTATGGCTGGCGGGCTGGGCATGGAGATTGACTTATCGCAGGTACCGGTGACAAAAGAGACTCTTTCCGACGAGATCCTGCTTTTTTCCGAAACTGCCGGACGCTTTATTTTGACCGTACCGGAAGCGGACGGGCCCGTGTTTGAAAAATTGTGCAAAGGCCTGGCCGTTCGTTGTGTGGGAATCGTCACCGATGCCCATGACCATCTGAGGATTGACGGGTTTCGGAAAAACCGGATTGTGGATCTGCCTTGTTCTGATCTGGAAAATGCGTTTAACCAATTGTTTGGAGAGATGATATGACACAGGTGAAAGCACTGATTCTGACCGGTTTCGGACTGAACTGCGATCACGAGACTGCCCTGGCCTTTGAACGGGCAGGCGCTTTGCCTCATCGGGTCCATATCAATTCCCTGGTGGACGGTACCGTGAAACTGGCGGATTTTCACGTTCTGGCATTCGGCGGCGGATTTTCCTGGGGGGATGACCACGGGGCCGGGGTGATCCAGGCGATGAAGCTCAAAAACCATATCGGCGGCGATCTGCTGTCCTTTGTGGGGAAGGGCAAGCTGATCATCGGGATCTGTAACGGGTTCCAGGCCCTGGTGAACCTGGGGCTCCTGCCAGGCATAAACAGCAATTATACCCGGCGTTCCGTGGCTATCACCTATAATGACTGCGGCAATTTCAGAGATCAGTGGGTGCATCTGACCGCCAATCCCAAAAGCCCGTGCGTGTTCACGAAAGGCATGGACCGGGCGGACTTCCCGGTACGCCACGGGGAGGGCAAATTCATCGCCGACCTTGATGTGGTGGCATCCCTTCAGATCGGAAACCAGGTGGTGTTTCAGTATGCCGATGGTGCCGGTCATCCTGCCAACGGGGTGTTTCCCTTCAATCCCAACGGATCGATTCAGGACATTGCCGGTATCTGCGATCCCACGGGAAAGATCTTCGGGCTCATGCCCCATCCGGAAGCCTACAGCCATGTCACCAACCATCCGGACTGGACCCGGGAAAAACAGCGCCAGAAAAGACTCGGACAATCTTTTGATCCGGAAGATACTATCGGTATTCAGCTGTTTCGAAACGGGGTGAATCATATCAGGGAAAGGTTTTTCTAGCTGCCATGCTGGGAACCATCATTAACTGCCTGGCCATCATTGCGGGCAGCATGGTCGGACTGTTGTTCAAGAACGGGATTCCGGACCGCTACAACCAAACTGTCATGCAGGCCGTGGGTCTGGCCGTGCTTCTGGTGGGCCTGAAAACTGCCTTTGTCAGTGATGATCTGCTGGTCATCATCATATCTCTTGCCATAGGCGCGCTTCTGGGGGAAGGGATCGGTATCGAGGACCGGCTGGAGCGCTTGGGAAAATTTCTGGAAAGAAAATTTTCAAAAGGATCGGGCGGATTTGCCCAGGGGTTTGTCACTGCATCCCTGATCTACTGTGTCGGGTCCATGGCCATTGTGGGATCCCTGGAAAGCGGTCTGTCCGGGAACCATGCCACGTTGTTCGCAAAATCCTGCCTGGACGGCATTGTGAGCATTATTTTAAGTTCGTCCCTGGGACTGGGGGTGATGTTTTCCGCTGTGCCGGTCCTTTTATATCAGGGGAGCATCACCCTGATGGCATCGGTGCTAAAACCGCTGCTGGTGCCGGAGGTGATCGTCCAGATGTCCGGGGTGGGGGGGATTTTGATCCTGGGTATCGGCATGAATATGCTTAGGGAAAAAAAGATCAGAGTGGGCAACATGCTGCCCGCCATTTTCATTCCCCTGGTCTGGTTTGTGATTCAGCGTGTGGCGGGGCTGGTCTGAGAAGATGTCGAATTAACTGACAGAAAACAATGCCTGCCTGAAAGGGCTTGCCAGGGAGATACAAACTGATGTCTGTCAAAGACAGCCTGCTTTACGGGGTCACCATTATCATCTGGGGATCCACCTGGATCGGGATCAAGTTTCAGCTGGGAACGGTTGATCCCATGGTGTCGGTGGTGTACCGGTTTGCGCTTTCCTCAGCCATTCTGCTGGTGTTCTGCAGAATCCGGGGACTGACCCTGTCATTTTCATTCAGGGATCATCTGTTCATGGCCCTGCTGGGGCTGCTGCTGTTTTCATTGAACTACTGGCTGGTGTATGTGGCCGAGGTGTATCTCACTTCCGGTCTGGTGGCTGTGCTGTTTTCTTCCATCGTGTTCATGAACATTGCCAATGGGGCGTTTTTTCTGAAGTCTCCCGTGGAACGGAAAATGGTTCTGGGGGCGGTACTTGGGATTGCCGGGATCGGGTTGATTTTTATGCATGAATTCGAATCCTTTGACCTCACGGATCAGAACCTGATGGGAGTTGCTTTCGGGGTTGCCAGTGTGCTGCTGGCCTCTTTGGGCAACATCACGTCTGCCAGAAATTCCAGAAACAACATTCCGGTGATCCAGGCCAATGCATTCGGCATGGGATATGGGGCACTGGCCCTGGCGGTTCTGGCCCTGTTTCTTGGCAGAGAGTTTGATTTTGCCCTTACCCTGCCGTATGTGTCCTCTTTGATTTATCTGTCAGTGTTCGGTTCCATCATCGCATTCACCAGCTATCTGACCCTGATCCGGTCCCTGGGCGCGGATAAAGCGTCTTACAGCATCATGGTGGTGCCTGTGGTGGCACTAATCATCTCATCATTTGTGGAAGGGTATATCTGGAGTTTTTCCGCCATAACCGGTCTCATGCTGGTGGTGGGGGGCAATTATCTGGCGCTGCACCGCCCGGCATCAGCAGTTTGAGCGGTATTTGCTGCGGAAAGGTCTGTGTCCCAGACCCGTGCCGATCGGTCACTGTGGGTCAAACACGACAGCATGGCACCCCCGCCAGGGGCGGCACTCTGCCAAAAAGATTCTCCCTGCATGGATGACCGGATAAACCCATTGCAACCTTCAAGGGATCTGTGGTAATTAAACCATTTATGAAACAATATGTCATAGACGGGCTGAGGCCCCAGGATCATGACCGGTTGAAGGCATACCTGGATGAACATGTTCAGGCTGCCGGTATTGTGGGAATCTACTGGCTGCCCCTGGATGACAGCGTACTCTCGCCGGTGCAGTGCAACCACCGGGACTGCGGGCCTCACGTGTTTGCCCTGAAACTGGAACGGAAATTTCTGGCCTGCGAACTGCTGGTCAGGACCCGAAAACATATTCGGTGCGATTGCATGGCCTACGCCACTCAGGACCAGCGGAACTGGTTGATGGATCAGACTGATGCCATTCTTGAAAAACTGGCCATCCGCATTTGAAAATACGGCTGGAAAATCATATGCTGAAATTAATACCGCTGGGAGGCCTTGGAGAAATCGGCCTGAACATGATGGTAGTGGAATACGATGACGTCATGTTCATCATCGATGCCGGGCTCATGTTTCCTGAAGACTATATGCTGGGTGTGGACATTGTCATTCCGGCCATGGATTATATCCGGGAGAACCGTAGAAAAATTCATGGTATTGTCATCACCCATGCACATGAAGACCACATCGGCGCATTGCCTTATCTGTTAAAGGAAATCAGAATTCCGGTCTACGGCACGGCCTTTACCTTGGGAATCGTCAGAAACAAATTGGTGGAATTTGAACTCAACACCCGTGTGGATCTTAACGTGATCAATCCGGGAGAGATCCTGTCCATGGATCCGTTTGAGATCGAATTCATCCGTGTGAGCCATTCCACCATCGAAGGGGTGGGGCTGGCCATTCAGACCCCGGAAGGTGTAGTGATTCACACCGGTGATTTCCGAATCAGCCACAACACCGATCCCATGAAAAACACAGATTTGTCTTCCTTTGCCCGGTACGGCGAAAAAGGAGTCCTGGCGCTGCTGTCCGACTCCACCAATGTGGAGGTGGAAGGGTATACCATGTCTGAACAGGAGGTGGCAAAGAACCTGGGAAAGGTGATTTATGCGGCCCAAGGCCGGGTGATCGTCACTCTGTTTGCTTCCAACGTGTTCCGGATTCAGCAGGTCATTGACATTGCCGTGAAAAACGGACGGAAGGTGGTGTTCAACGGCCGGTCCATGGAACAGATCATTGCGGTGGCGGACAAACTCGGCCATATTTCCTGTCCGCCGGACACCATTGTGGACATCAAACAGATCAAGCATCTGCCGGATGACAAGGTGCTGATTATTACCACCGGCAGCCAGGGAGAACCCATGTCCGCCCTGGTGCGGATGGCTTCTGGAGTTCACAAGCATATCCGCATTAAAAAAGGGGACAACGTGATTCTGTCTTCCAAAAATATCCCGGGCAATGAAAAAGCGGTGGCCAGTATCATCAACAAGCTGTATCGCCGGGGAGCGGATGTGTTTTATTCCAAGGCAGCTGAAATTCATGCGTCCGGACATGCCCATCAGGAAGAACTCAAACTGATGCTGACCTTGACAAAACCAGAGTATTTCATACCCATTCACGGTGAATACCGGCACCTGGTGATCCATGCCCGTTTGGCAGAAAAAATGGGACTTCCCAGGGATCATGTGCTGGTGGCTGAAGACGGTCAGGTGATTGTGTTCGACCCGGCCGGTGGACGGATCGAGGGTCAGGTGCACACCGGCCGGATCATGGTGGACGGCAAGGGCATCGGGGATGTGGGCCGGAGCGTTTTAAAAGAACGGCGGGAACTTTCCGAGGGCGGTCTGGTGGTGGTGACCATGATTATCGATGAGGAGACCGGTGTGGTGCTGTACGGACCGGAACTCATTTCCAGAGGATTTGTGTTTGATTCTGCCACCGGCCACCTGGTGGATGATGCCCAGTGCGTCATTTTGGAGATTGTGGAAGAGATCGAGGCCGGTATGGAATCCCGGGTGGAGCTGATCCGCACCCGTCTCAGAAAAGCACTGAAACAGTATTTTTCCTATACCATCAACCGCAGGCCCTTGATCGTTCCCATCATCATCGAAGTATGAAAAAAGAACTGATTTCACTGCTGCTGCTGTTTCTGATCATCTTGTCTGCGGTCAGTATCTTTTCCTATCATGCCCAGGATCCGGCCATCGGCGGGGATGTTCTGGCAGTACCTGACACCATCCACAACCTGTTCGGCCTAGTGGGGGCCCATGTGGCCGGTTTTTTGTTTTTCTGTTCGGTGTGGGCGCATTCTGGGTTCCGGTGATTCTGTCTTTGACGACCTTATGGTATATCAAGGAAAAATCCGGCAGGGTCATGTGGATGACTCCGGCTGGTGGTATCATCCTGATGATTGCCACCGGGGCGGGGTTTTTCCTGTTCAGGGATGTGTACGCATTTTCCGGCACCCTGGTGCGGCCGGCGGATGGGTCGGCAGCGCGGTTGCCGGATTTTTGCTCACTTATGCCAATAGCGCCGGATGTATCATTGTGCTGGCGTTTTTTTCAGTCATTGGATTCATCTTTGCCACCGGTATTTCCATGGTGACTCTGGGCCGGGTCATCTCACAAAAAACCATGGCTTTCGCCTCAGGCGTTAACCGGCAAATCAATACCCATTCCAGGGCATTGAGACAGCGGGTCGAGGAATGGAAACTACAGCGCTCAGAACGGTTGAACACCCCGAAGCCGATAAATGAACCGATGAATGACCCCGGGGCTTTGCTAAAAAGCCTGCCGTGCCCCTCCCGAAAAAAAACAAAGAAAGGTTCACCTGAAAAGCCGGAGGATACGCTGGGATCAACCCTTTTCCGAGAGGTTGATGACCCTGCTGACCAAGATTCGGAGGACATGTTCGCACCAGCCATTGTGGCCCCGGAAATCGATACGGCTGAATATGTGACCGAAACTATGCTGGAAGATATCCGACAGCCGGAAGCATTCAAGCTTCCCTCCTTGAGTTTTCTGGCGGCCAAGGCCAAAATTAAGCGGGAAATCGATACGGAAAAACTGCAGGAAAAAGCCCGGATTCTGGAAACCAAGCTCAATGATTTCAATGTCCGGGGCGAAGTGGTGGAAATTTTGCCTGGACCGGTGATCACCACGTTTGAATACCGGCCGGCGCCCGGCATCAAACTGTCGAAAATCACCGGCCTTTCCGATGATCTGGCCCTGGCCCTGAGTGCGGTGAGTATCCGGATCGTGGCACCGATCCCGGGCAGGGATGTAGTGGGCATAGAGATCCCCAATGATGAACGGGAAATGGTGAACCTGCGGGAGATGATTGCATCCAAAGATTTCATCGAATCCGATTCCATGCTTACCCTGGGGCTGGGCAAGGACCTTCTGGGCCGGCCGGTGGTGACCAAGATGGATAAAATGCCTCATCTGCTCATTGCCGGTGCCACTGGTACCGGAAAGAGCGTCGGGCTCAATGCCATGATCATCAGCCTGTTGTACAAGGCCACGCCGGATGAGGTGAAGTTCATCATGATCGATCCCAAACGCATAGAGCTGTCGGTATACAATGAAATCCCCCATCTGATCTCCCCGGTGGTCACGGACATGAAAAAAGCCACCAACGCTCTTTTCTGGGCTGTGAAAGAGATGGAGCGGCGGTATGAACTGCTGGAGGAAAACGGGCTGCGCAACCTCGCCCAGTACAACGATATGATCCGGGAAAAGCTGCGGCTCCGGTCCGACCGGCCCGAAAACGGTACTGAAGAGAATTCCGGAGACCATCTGCCGGATCAGGAACCGCTTCCCTATATCGTGGTGATTGTGGATGAGCTGTCAGATCTGATGATGGTGGCCTCCAAGGATGTGGAATTCGCCCTGACCCGGCTGGCCCAGATGGCAAGAGCCGCCGGCATTCACATCATCATCGCCACCCAGCGGCCGTCCGCGGATGTGCTCACCGGCACCATTAAGGCCAATTTTCCCACCCGCATCTCCTTTCAGGTTTCTTCGAAGATTGACGGCCGGATCATCATGGACCAGGGCGGGGCAGAAAGCCTGCTGGGGAACGGGGATATGCTGTTCTGCCCGCCCGGCACCGGAAAGATCATGCGGATTCAGGGGGCCTTTATCTCTGAAAAGGAAATTGCCAAGGTCACGGGTTTTCTCAAAGAACAGAGAAGGCCGGAGTATGATGAGAATGTCACCAAAGGGGAGGATGAGGAAGGGATCCGGGAATTTGATGAATCGGATTATGATGAGAAATATGATGAGGCGGTGGCCGTAGTGACCCAGTCCGGCCAGGCCTCTATTTCCTATGTGCAGCGACGGCTTCGCATCGGGTACAACCGGGCTGCCCGTCTCATTGAAATGATGGAGCATGAAGGCGTTATCGGCCCCCAGATCGGTACCAAACCCCGGGAAATCCTGGTGAAAAATTATGACGAAGATGGATTTTGATTTTCTGCACACTATCAAGGGATTCATGGCAGATGAGGAAATGAGTCGTCTCCATGACCTGGCCCAGGCTGCGGCTGCGATGGGTCCGATCCTGGAGATCGGTTCTTACTGCGGGCTTTCTTCAGTGATCATCGGCTGGGCATGCCGGCAGCTTAACTCCACCTTGTTTTCCATTGACCATCATACCGGTTCCGAGGAACAGCAGCCCGGAGAACCATATTTTGATCCGGATCTGTATGATAAGACTGCCGGCCGGATCAACACGCTGCCATTTTTTTTGAGGACCATTGAGACTGCGGGTTTGACGGATTATGTGGTTCCCATGGTCTGCACGTCCGCCGTTGCGGGCAAAACGTGGTGCACGCCTTTGCCCATGGTGTTTATTGACGGGGGGCATTCATTTGATACGGTATATCAGGATTTTCTGATCTGGTCGCCGCATATCATGGCCGATGGGCTCCTGGTTTTTCATGATATCTTCATGGATCCGTCTGAAGGCGGGCAGGCCCCCAGGCAGGTGTATGAGATTGCTCTGCAGACTGGGGATTACTTGGAACTCCCCATGACCCGTACCCTGGGGGTGCTGCAGCGGAAATCCGTCTCTTAAGAACCGATTATCAAGGACATATCACAAAGGATCTATCATGACACATGCCGTTCTGGAGCAGATCCGGTCATATTATCTGGAGTTTCTGCCGTTCAACAAGGTGCTGGGCATTAACATCAATCAGTTGGAGTATGAAACCGGTGACGCAACGGTCAGCTTTCCCATGAAGCCGGACCTGATCGGCAATGCCGCTGTAGGGATTCTGCATGGCGGAGTCACGGCGGCAGTGATCGACCTGACAGGCGGGTTGAGTGCGCTCATCTCCTGTGTTAAACTGCATGAAACCGATTCACCTGAGCGGCTGTACAAACGGCTGACCGCCTCCGCCACCATTGACATGCGCGTGGATTATCTGCTGCCGGGAAAAGGCGTGTCGTTTGTGTGCAAGAGCCGCATTATCCGGGCCGGTTCCCGCATCGTGGTGGCCAGGATCGATCTGTTCAATGACCAGAATCAAGCCATTGCCACGGGCACCGGCACCTATCTGATCAGGTGACCAGGATCAACTGACCAGAATCAACCCGGGGAAATGCCCGGTTCGAAAAGATACGGACCCATGCCGGATCAGGCCTTTTTCTGTTCGTTTTTTCTGAAATACAGCACCAGGCTTTTTCCCAGCACCGGATTGAACAGCCGGTCCAGAAACCGGGTCAGGGCCGGTTTTTTCATCATGTCCCAAATCAGGAGCCTGTGGTATAGGTTTACCAGGAAGTGATCGGTGCGTTTCGGATCCACTACGCATTTGAGCCACCAAAAAGGGGTGTGGAGGCTGTGGGCAAAGTGAGCCCCCAGATAGGTCATCGGATGGTCGCCGGCCGTGGTATGGCCGGTGAATTTTTTGATGAGTGCTTTTTTCCGGTAGATTCTCACGTGTCCCATTTCGGTGTTAGTATAAGCATCGGACAGCATCCAGCAGATTTTTTCCGGGTAATGCCTTGGCACACTCACCGCCAATACACAGCCGGGCTTGAGAATCCTCGCCAGTTCCGATATCGCAATATCATCGTTGGGAATATGCTCCAGCACCTCTGAACAGATCACAACATCAAACCAGTTGTCTCTAAAGGGCAGACAGGTGACATCCATGCAGGAAAGATCGAACCGGGCGCAGGACAGGTCGTTTAATGCCTGGTGAAATGCCAGTTTGTCCCGGGTGGCCGTCAGGTTGGCATGGACATAATCGGCACCGATGCACAGAGTCTGGTTCATCTGGCAGGCCTGGATCATGTGTCGGCCCTCGCCGCATCCCATGTCCAGGATCCGGTCCCCGGGCCGGATGCCCAGCCGGTTGAAATCAATGGTAATCATGGATAATCTTCCGATATGCCTGCACTGTTTTTTTGGCGGTGGCCTCCCAGGTGAAGTGGGTCAGGACCCGGTCGTATCCTTTCTGGGCAAGCTTTTCCTGGCGTTCCGGGTCGTCGATCAGCGCCAGAATGGCGTTTTCCAGGGCCTTGCTGTCCCCGGGAGGCACCAGCACCGCCGCATCTCCGGCCACTTCCGGCAATGCCCCGCCCGTGGTGCAGATCACCGGAATCCGGCAGGCCATGGCTTCCCCCACTGGCAGGCCGAACCCTTCATACAAAGACGGCACCACGGCGATGCTGGCCCTGGCATATTCTTTTACAAACCGATCCTGGCTTATGGGGCCGGTGAATTCAATATACCGGCCTAAATCCAGGTGTTTCATCAACCGTTCAACCCCTCCGTTTTTTTGGGGGTGCCGACCACCACCAGGGAAATCCGCTGTTTTTCCACTATGTTTTTCACTGCATACAACAGGTGGTAGAGCCCTTTGAGCGGCGTGTCAGCCGAGTTGGTGACGATGATCCGTCCTTTGATTTTTTTTACGGTCTCCAGGGGATGGAAACTGTCGGTGTCAATGCCGTTGGGAATGACGGAGAACCGGTGTTCCGGAATGGCAAATTCCTTTGAAATGTCCTGCCTGGATATGGCGGATACCGTGAGGATTTTGGGCAGCTGTCTGGCCACTCTCTTCTGCATGCGTATAAAGGAATACCATCGCAGAGCCTTGACTTTCTTGTAGAACGACCGGGTTGCTTTGACGGCCAGGCGGCGGTCCACAGTCATGGGATGATGGATGGTGGCGGTGACCGGCACTTTTTTCATCAAGGACAGCAGTCCATAGGACAGGCTCTGATTATCGTGAATGATGTCGTACCGGGTTTCTCTGCCGTTAAGGTGCCGGACCACCCGCTTGCCGAAGGTCCAGGGCTCCGGATATCCCATGGTACACACATCCAGCCATTCCATCAGATTAATACGGTCGGACAGCTCTTCAAGGCTGGGGGTTCGGAACAGGGCTTCCGGATTATACAGATCTAGCGTTTTAGCATGGTCAGTCCGGCCTGGCTGTTTAACTGTGGATCCGGCGGACCGGCAATGACCTCCACCCGGTGTCCCAGATCGGCCAAAGCCCGGCTCAAATGCCTGATATACACTCCCTGGCCGCCACAGTGTGGATTGCTCCGGTAGGAGAGCAGAGCTATGTTAAGGAGTGATTTCATGCAGGGAAGGGTTGGTGCGCCCGGCTGGAATCGAACCAGCGATTTTCAGCTTCGGAGGCTGACGTCTTATCCACTGGACTACGGGCGCTTGGAAAATCAATGCTGTTATACCAGATTATCAAATAAAATCCAGATCAAATTTTTCTTTGGCTTCTCCGGCAACGTATAAAGAACCGGCAATACAGACCGCCTCTTGTTCTGAACTGCTTGAAATTGCGAGAGAAACCGCTTCGGCCACATTTTCGATCACCTGAATCGGCCCTTTGAAATTTTTTTTGCCGCCGCCACCAGGACCTGGGTCGGCAGGCTTCGATCAATGTTTGCCCGGGTGATGATGACCCGGTGGGCCACGGGAAGCAGGTTTTTGAGCATGGCTTCATAGGGTTTGTCATCCAGAATACCGATGACCAGGGTCAGTGGTCTGCCGGAAAGCGTCTGGGACAGATACCGGGCCAGGACCTGAGATGCCTTGAGATTGTGTGCCCCGTCCAGAATGACCAGCGGGTTCTGCTGAATCACTTCCAGCCGTCCGGGCCAGCGGGTTTTGGCCAGTCCCTGTCTGGCAAGATCAAGGGTCAGGTGATACCTGGGATCGGTTTCCCGGTATTTGTCAAAAACCAGTTCACACGCTGCCAGTGCCATGCCCAGGTTTTCTTTTTGGTGGTCCCCGGGCAGGGGCGGGAGGATATTGGGGATGCCCAGGTTCAGGCCCCGGTACGTGACAGCGGGTTTACCCGGATTTTTTCGGACAAAAAAGTCCTGTTTGTATTGGTACAGAGGGGCATTTTTTCCCTGGCAATCCGTTTGAGAGTCCGGATTCCCGACGGCTGGTGAACACTGGTGACCAGCGGGGTGCCGGATTTGATGATTCCGCCTTTTTCCGAGGCCAGGGCCTGAATGGTCGTTCCCAAATACTGGGTATGTTCAATGGACAGATTGGTGATGACACTCACCGCAGGATCAATGATATTGGTGGCGTCAAAACGGCCACCCATGCCTGTTTCAATCACGGCCCATTCCACCTCGTCCCTTGCAAAATGATAAAAGGCCATAGCTGTGGCGATTTCGAAAAAAGTGGCCTGTCTTTTACCGGTGTCTGCCGCGTTCACGGCTTCATAGGCAGCAACCACATCCGAATCACGGATCATCTGTCCATTGATACAGATTCGTTCGTTGAATTTGACCAGGTGGGGAGAGGTGTAAATCCCTGTTTTGAATCCGGCCGTCTGTAAAATGGAAGCGATATAGGTGGCTGTGGATCCTTTGCCGTTGGTGCCGGCCACATGGATGCAGGAATATTTTTTTTCCGGACGGCCGAGCCGGGTCAGAATGTTCTGAATGGTTTCTAGTTCCAGCTTGATGCCGAACCGGCCCAGCTGATAAATCTTTTCAAGGCACTGCTGGTAAGTTACCGCCATAGTCTGCACATAAAAATCCCGGCATTCCGTTTCAAAGACAGTCTGCCGGGATCGGTTAAAATGGGTTATCTGCGTTTTCTGCGGGATTTGGAAGCTGCGATCCGCTGTCTGCGCATGGCTTCACGCATCTTACGTCGTCTGTATTGACAGGGTTTTTCAAAATGTTTTTTCACTTTGAGCCGTTTGAAGAGTCCGTCATTCTGGATTTTTTTCTTCAAGATTCTCAAGGCTTTTTCAACATCGTTGTCAATAACCGTGACAGTAATTTCTTTCAAAAAACATCGCCCCTTTCATGGTGGATTTAACTACACAAAATATTCATATCCCTGTCTTATAACAAAACGCAGATGTGAATGCAAGTAAAACTTGATTACAGTTTGGACAGCAACTCCTCGGTGACCTCATTGAGCGGGGCCTCTCCGGTCAGGGTGACATATTTGATCGAGTCATCTTTTGCGGTCAGGTTTTTGAAATGGTAAGCCGCGGCCAGTGTGCCGGTATCAGTGTCATAATAAATGGAATGGCGTTTGTCGATGGCCGCCTCATCCTGGTCGTCACCTCTGGCGCTCAAAGCCCCGCCGCATACCCGGCATTTATCCCCGTCCGGTTTGATGGCATCAATAAAATGTTGTTGGGATGGTTGTTGTCGTTTTCACACAGCCTGCGCCCCATGATCCGGTTTTTGGCCACCTGCCGGTCCAGAATCATTTCAATGACATAGTTGAGTTTCATGCCGGCCTCTTCCAGAGACGCATGCAGTTTTTCCGCCTGCACTTTGTTTCTGGGGAATCCGTCCAGAAGCCAGCCTTTTTTGCAGTCATCTTTTTTGAGCCGGTCCAGCACCATGGGAATGGTGATCTCGTCCGGCACCAGGTCGCCCCGGTCGATGTAGGCTTTGGCCTGTTTGCCCAGCTCGGTGCCGCCCTTAATATTTTCCCTGAAAATACCGCCGGATTCGATGTGGGCGATGTTGAATTTATCCTTGAGAATGGCACCCTGGGTGCCTTTGCCGCTGCCGTTGGGTCCGAAAAATAAGACGTTCATGAAAACTCCTTTTTATCAGTTTGGTTGAACATGTCAAACGAACATGTATTGGTTTCATTCAGACAGTTTTTTCTACTTATAAGAGGTGTAAGGGTTTGTCAAGATAAAGCAGGCAATGATTCGGGCTCTGGGAATAAATCTTTGTGGAGAATTTATTTTGATTTGCGCTTGAATGTCATATGTGGAATTGGTATTAGAAGGCGATACAATTCATGCACAAACGCAGGTAAATATATACCGGTTCGGGAAGGGGGAAAAATGACGGAATTGATCGATGTCAGGGCAAGGGAAATTATTGATTCCAGGGGCAATCCAACCGTGGAGGTGGATGTGGTGCTGGCCTGTGGTGCCAGGGGCAGGGCGGCAGTGCCTTCCGGGGCTTCCACCGGTACCCGGGAGGCACTGGAACTGCGGGACAACATGGACAACCGGTTCCTGGGCAAAGGAGTCCTCAATGCGGTGGCCAATGTCAACGAGGTGATTGCGCCGGAAATTATCGGATATGATGCCATGGACCAGGCCGGCCTGGACCGGACCATGATGGACATCGACGGCACGGAAAACAAATCCCGGCTGGGTGCCAACGCCATTTTAGGCGTTTCCATGGCAGCGGCCCGAGCAGCGGCCCAGGCCTGTGACCTGCCCCTGTACCAGCACTTGGGCGGCATCAACGCCCGGATTATGCCGGTGCCCATGATGAACATCATCAACGGCGGGGCCCATGCCGCCAACAATCTGGATATCCAGGAATTCATGATTATGCCCTTTGGTGCGGCATCTTTTCTGGAAGCGGTGCGTATGGGCGCGGAAACGTTCCATCACCTGAAAAAAATCCTTAAGAAAAACGGATTGAGCGTCGGTGTGGGGGATGAAGGTGGGTTTGCCCCGGACCTGACATCCAACGAACAGGCCATCGAATATATTCTTTCCGCTATTGAAGCGGCGGGTTACCGGCCGGGCCGGGACATCGGCATCGGGCTGGATGCGGCGGCCTCTGAATTCTACAAGGACGGTAAATATCATTTTCTGTCCGAAGGCAGGGATCTGTCCGCCGACGAGTTGATGGATTACTATGAAACTTTGATCGAAAAATATCCGCTGTTTTCTATTGAAGACGGCCTGGCAGAAGGTGACTGGGATGCCTGGGAACGGATGACCGAACGCATGGGGGATCGTATCCAGATTGTGGGGGACGATATTTTTGTCACCAACCCGGATATTTTCAAAAAAGGCATTGAAGCTGGAATCGGTAATGCCATCCTGGTCAAGCTCAACCAGATCGGCACGGTCACCGAAACTCTGGATACCATTCAGATGGCCAAGGATTCCGGCTATACCACGGTGATATCCCACCGGTCCGGAGAAACTGAAGATACGTTTATTGCGGACCTGGCCGTGGGGGTGAATGCCGGGCAGATCAAGACCGGGTCCATGTCCCGAAGCGACCGGGTGGCCAAGTACAATCAACTGATTCGCATTGAGGAAAAACTGGGGCCAGGCGCCTGTTTCATGACCCATCTTTTTGGATAAGGATTATGGCTGAAAATACCAAATATATATTTGTCACCGGCGGGGTGTTGTCCTCTCTGGGAAAAGGATTGGCATCCGCCGCCATTGGGATGCTTTTGGAGAGCCGGGGCCTGACGGTCACCATTCAGAAACTGGATCCGTATATCAACGTGGATCCCGGCACCATGAACCCGTTTCAGCACGGAGAAGTGTTCGTTACGGACGACGGCGCCGAAACAGACCTGGATCTGGGGCATTACGAACGGTTCACCCATGCCCGGCTGGGCAAGAACAATAATTTCACCACCGGCAAGATCTATCACCAGGTGATCACCAAGGAGCGCAAAGGTGAATATCTGGGGGGCACCGTTCAGGTGATTCCCCATATCACCGATGAAATCAAGCAGAGCATCTGCCTGGTGTCCGGTGATGTGGATGTGGTGATCGTGGAGATCGGCGGAACCATCGGGGACATCGAATCCCTGCCGTTTCTGGAGGCCATCCGCCAGTTCAAGGCGGATGCCGGGGCCGGCAACGTGATTTATATTCACCTGACCCTGGTTCCCTATATCAAAACGGCCTGTGAGGTCAAGACCAAGCCCACCCAGCACAGTGTCAAGGAACTGCGCAGTATCGGGATCCAGCCGGATATTTTGCTGTGCAGAACCGAACACTACCTGTCCCAGGACATCAAGGACAAGATCGCGTTGTTCTGTAATGTGGAATCGGATGCAGTGTTTACGGCCAAGGATGTGGACTGCATTTATGAAGTCCCCCTGGTCTACAACAAGGAAGGCCTTGGCACCAAGATTTTGAAAAAGCTAAATATCTGGGCCAGATCCCCGCGCCTGGACGAGTGGCAGGAGATGGTGGAAAAATTCAAGCACCCTAGATTCAGCGTCACGATTGCCATTGTGGGAAAATATGTGGATCTTACGGAAAGCTACAAAAGCCTGAACGAAGCCCTGACCCACGGCGGGATTTCCAATGAAGCCAAAGTCAATCTCCAGTTTGTGGACTCCACGACTTTGACCGAAGACAATGTGGCTCAGGTGCTGTCAAGTAGCGACGGGATTCTGGTGCCCGGCGGATTCGGGTCCAGAGGCATTGAAGGCAAAATTCTGGCGGCCCGGTATGCCCGGGAGAACAAGGTGCCTTATTTCGGGATCTGTCTGGGCATGCACATGGCCGTGATCGAAGTGGCCCGGCATCTGGCCGGCATGGAGGATGCCAACGGTGAAGAATTTGATCCGGATACCCCTTTTCCGGTTATCTACCTGATGAAGGAGTGGGTGGATCAGCAGACCGGACAGGTGGAAAAACGGGACGAAACCTCGGACAAGGGCGGCACCATGAGATTAGGTGCTTATCCCTGCCGGCTGAGGCCAGATACGTTTGCCCACAACGCCTACAAGCAGGAGGATGTTTCAGAACGCCACCGCCACCGGTATGAGTTCAACAACGCTTACAGGGAACGCCTGGAAAAAGCCGGTCTGATCATTTCCGGGATGTCTCCGGACCATGAGCTGGTGGAAATCGTGGAGCTGGCCGACCATCCCTGGTATCTGGGATGCCAGTTCCATCCGGAGTTCAAATCCAAACCCATGGCACCCCATCCCTTGTTCAAGGCGTTTATCAGGGCATCTTTGAAAAATGCCAAAAAATGACACTGCCCGGCAAAGCACTGTCGGGCACGCGGTCCTGTTTGGGAACAGCTGATACAATGGGATGGGAGTTTCCATGGAAAAAGAGTTGATCATCCAGAACCAGGCCATCCGGCTCCAGGCCATGCTGGCGGAAAAGGCTGCTGACAAAGGTGTGGTGATCACCCATCCTCATCCCCTGTACGGGGGGAATATGGATCACCCGGTGGTGAATGAGACAGCTGCCGCGTTTGCCCAAAAAGGATTTACCACCCTGCGGTTTAATTTCCGGGGTACCGGCGGCAGCACCGGCATGTATGACAATGGCCGGGGTGAACAAACGGACGTGACCACCGCGTTGTCGTTTTTGAAAGATCGGGGGTGCCGTTCCCTGTTTCTGGCAGGATACTCCTTTGGCTCCCGAATCAATGCGGCGGTGGTGGCAGACGGCTATGAGATCACGGACCATATCATGATTTCCCCCCCGGTGGCATTCATGTCTTTTGACGAGATCACGACGCTGCCGTCCACCAGCCTTATCATTACAGGCCGGAACGATGAGATCGCTCCGCCGGATCTGGTTCGGTCGCATATCGATCGATGGGGGATTTCTCCCCGGTTTGAGATTATTCCGAGATGCGATCATTTTTATTCCGGGTGTCTGAATCTGCTCCGAATAAGCCTTTCAAAGCATCTTTCATAAGATTAATTCTAAATTTTAAATCCAAACTCCAAGCATTCATTGCATGAGAATCGGAAATTTCCGGAAATTTCTGTCTATTTCCATATATTATTTGATAAATCCTAATATTTCGAAATAAAATCGATAATTCCAAAGAAAGTTATAATTGTTCGAAAAAGTTCTTGACAATTCGATTTGTTTCAGAGTAGTGGTGTGTATGGAATAAAAAATATTTTTAATTACAGTTAAGCAGCCTGATTGTTGGGCAAATCGGGGGGGCAAGTGTTTCGTTATATGGGAAATTCTGATGTAAAAGAAAATCACCTGAAAAAAATCAGGATTGAGCTGGGACTAACAATTACTGCTCTTTCAAGGCTTGCCAATGTCAGTACCAAAGTGATCAGTCAAACCGAACGGATGCTGACCGATCCGACCCAGGTGACAAAGAGCAAAATTGTAAAAGGATTGAATGAGGCCCTTTCAAACAATGAGAAAAAAATCGATTATTTTGAAATTTTTCCCAATGAAGACTTTTGAATGTCCAATGGCAAAGGGGTTAATCTATGTATAAAGACTATTATTTAATGCAGGATGAACCATTTACCTCATTTCCATCGCCCCAAGTTTTTTATAAATCTAAAAGTCACATCAGAGCCTGGAAAAACCTGGTCCATGCCACCAAAAAAATGAGCAGTTGGCCATGGTGGCCGGCGATTACGGCACCGGGAAAACCCTGCTCTGCCTGAAACTGCTTCAGTATATGGAAAAATGCCATGTCCAGCCCGTCGTATATGTGCCGTCTTCGGGTTTTTCCTTTTCCATGGTGCTTGAAAAAATTGCAAAAAAACTGGGTGTGCCGTTCAATGCATCCAATACAGGAGAATCTCAGCGATTTATATATGAATATTTTGAAACCGCCCCTCCTGACAGCTATGAACAGATTTTTATCGTCATTGATGATATTCAGGAATTTGAACATACGTTTATTTCTGAGCTGGGTAAACTGCTTACATATAATAATTATGGAAAATTTCCCATACGACTTTTTTTGTTCGGGCACAAAAATTTTTTTGAAAACCTGGAAAAACGGAATTTGGTCTCATTTAAGCAGCGAATCAGGATCATCCCTTTGCTGCCCCTTAATTTTGAGGATGTCACGGAATATATTTATTTCAGATTGATCGCATCGGGTGCCTCGGGCACACCGGTATTTGAAGATTCGGCCGTTGAATTAATCGCCGAAGAGAGCAAAGGACTGCCGCGATTGATCAATAAAATATGTGATGCAAGCCTGGTTCTCGCCTGTAAACTCAAGATTAATGTGATTGACCGCCAGGTGGTGTCTGCTGCGCTTGCCGAAGGTGGGTTTTTCGGTATGGAGGAACTGCATGATCTCACACCGGAGATCCAGAAAACAGAAAAAAAATCGGTCCGAGAATTGGCAGTGAACACCCGAAAGATCCAGCATCCTGGAATTGACACGTTTGAAGAAGTTTCCTCAAAAGATCTGCATAGATCTGAAGATTTAATTGAGCCCCCTGATGTTTCACCGGCAGAAATCCAAAAACGTCACCAAAAGACTGCAAAAAAGGATTTAAAAAAAGGCAGTCTTCTGGACGGAAAGACAGTGTCAATTATTATTTTGATCGTGATTCTGGGATTGATGGTTCTGTTTTTCATCAGAGAAATCCGAATGGACAGCATGCCGTCACCGGAAGATGAGTTCAAACCCAGCAGCCTGATCACTAAGCCGATACCATACTTTGAGGCTGATCGACAGGTGATCAATCGGATTGGAATCGTCCCTGACAGGGCAATGTTCATCCCGGAATCAATCAGCAGTTCAAATGATCTGACAGAGGCAGACAGACAGGCTTTTCCCGACATTCAGCCGATTATTCATGAGTTTTTTGATCCATTGGATAAGTTGCCGGTGGCATCGAAAACAATGGACAATGAGGGATTTCAGCTGAATGATCATTTAATCGTTTATTATGAACAAACAAATGGATAACTGCCTATGAATGAAGAATCAGCAAAATTATCCTATGGAAAAAAGTTTTTGGCTGGCCGGAAGCAGACTGTCTCCTCTCCCAGTTATAAAGACAGTTTTTTACAGGCGGCTGCCCGACAAAGGGATCCCAGGGAGAAAAAAGAAAAGTCCGATGCAGCACCTGAAACGCGAGGGGTTGTGCCTGATACGCCGAATGTAAATCCAAACCTGGTCTGGGAAATAAATGCGGCCCGTTTTCCGGAAGATCAGCTGCCTTCATTGACACCAAAGTCGATCAAACAGCTGGAATCCAATTTCCGGGAACTGATGCTGGTGGAAGCCAATATCAATGCCTTGACCCAAAATGGCAACGCTATTTATGTATCTTCGTGTTCCGATCAGAGCGGGAAAACCATTTCAGCGATCAGTGCAGCCTATGGACTGGCTTTTTATTCCCACAAAAACGTACTGCTCATGGATGGCAATTTGATCAATCCTCAACTGCACCAGCTGTTTGGCATTACGTCTGATCCGGGATTCGAGGACGTGTGTGCCGGCAATAATGCCATCGAGGATGTGATTTTACCCACAAGGCATAAAAACCTGAGTGTGATGACCATCGGCACGACGGATTTACAGCCTGGCAGAGAAAACCGGATTCGACAGATTCTGGCGGTACTTTCCGCAAACTTTGATTATGTAATCTGTGACGGCGGTTCCATTCTGACATCTTCGGTTGCTTTGAGAAACATCCCGGCTTTTGATGCAGTGCTGCTTGTCATTGAATGTGAAAAACCCGATTGGAGGTGTTGCAGCTGGCAGAAGAAAAAATCCAGAAAAGCGGCGGCCCTACGTCCATTGGGGTGGTTTTCAACCGGCGCAAGTATTATATTCCATCAATCGTTTACAAAGTTATTTCAAAGAAATGATATGATGATAAATTTACAGTTAAAAAAACGGATTGTGGGCTGGGGATTGATCGTTTGTTTGATCATGTTCATCAATGGTTGTGCAAAAGAAGGCAAACTCCCCCCAGATTATGAAAAACCCTATCAGCGGAGTACCTATTCTTTTGACCAGGGAACCTATCCGTCTGATCAGGACCTCTTTCTTACTTATCGGATTTCCCCCGGGGATGTTCTGGATGTCATGTTTCAGATCCAGGCACAAAAGGCAAAAGAGTTCCGCATTGATCTGTATCACGAAATTCATGTGGTTTTTCCGGATCTGCCGAATTTGACTCTTACGCAGAAAATTATGCCCACCGGTGATATTGTGCTGCCGTATATCGGGCAGGTGCATGTGCTGGGATTGACGTTGAATGAAACCCATGCATTGCTGGAAGAGAAATATAAAAAAATTCTTCTGGATCCTCAGTTATCGGTGACCGTCACCAATATGGATGCCCGGATAGAGCAAATCAGAAGAGATCTTCATACCGCCCCCCGGGGATTGAGTAAACTGGTCAATGTGCGGCCTGACGGCTACGCAACGTTTCCCCTGGTGGGAGATTTTTTTGTTGCATTTAAGTCGATCAATCAGGTCAATGCCCTGCTTCAGGAAAAATATGAAGCCTATCTGCCTGGCATGCAGGCGGATATTTTCCTGCATGAACAGGCCGGGTCGGTAGTATATTTACTTGGCGAGGTCAATAATCCGGGCAGCTACAAGATCGACAAGCCGATCAGCCTGCTGCAGTCGATCACTTTGGCTGGCAGCTTCACAGAAAATGCCAAGCTTGAAAACATCATTCTGTTCAGACGGCATGAGCAGAAACTCATCGCCAGAAGTCTGAATCTGGAAAACCTGCTGAAATTAAAAGACAGTGAGGCGTTCTTTTTCCTGAAACCGGATGATATCGTATTTGTTCCCAAAACCCGGATTGCCAGTCTTGCGCAGTTGATGACTCAAATACGGGAGATCGCCATGTTCCGCGGTTGGGGAATCAGCGGCGGCACGTTTGAATGGATGGATGATATAAATCAATAATATGGACCAGGCCCATGAAAAAATCAAATGATTACATACGAAATTTTTTTACGATCTTTTTTGCCAGAAAACTGATCATTGTGGCGGTTTCATTGATGATTATCGGCGGTGCAGTTTTGTTTGCATTGTTTTATCCGCCCGTTTATGGTGCAAAAGCGTCCGTTATTTTAAAAGGCGGCACGGCATTGAAGAATCCGGAAAGTATCGAAAAAACACGTATTGAAATCAGCTCAATCGGTGAAAGCGATCTTTTTTCTGAAATTGAGATTATTCGGGCGAATGTTGTGGCGGAAAGAACCGCGGATGAATTGATGAAAAACGGGTTTGATTTTGAATTTGGTCTGCTTGACAATGAAGAAAAAAAGAATCGGCGTGCAAAGAATCAGATCAAATCAGTGGTTGAGGCAGGAATTAACCCCCGTTCGAACACGATCAATATTCAGACAACATGGAACGACCCGGATAAGGCCAAAACAATTCTTGACGTATTAATCGAGAACTATTTTCAATACCGTGCCCATATATTTCAACCCAGAGAAGCAGAAGCATTTTTTGCCAGACAGCTTGAAAAATTTTCAAACGAACTGATCGCAAAAGAAAATGAACTGGCTGATTTGGTTCGCGAGTCGCAAACACCTATTGCAAGTTCAGAAATGCAGAGCAACCTTCTGAACATGAAAAATCTGGAAAGACAGTTGTTTGATCTGAAACAGATGTATTTTGACCAGAAATTCAGGATTGATGTGATGGAGGCTGATATCCGGTCTGGAGATACCAGTTATTTTTCATATGTCAACGATCCCCAGATAAAGGAATTATCCAATCTGGTCCTTGAAATGATCAAGCAGCGAAATGAGGTGGCCAGGATATTTCATCCGGAAAGTAAAAAAATCCAGAATCTGAACAAACAGATTGAAACGGCGTTTGGATCGTTCACCGGGGAAGTGAAAAAATACATTCAGGCTGAAAAATCAGAACTGGAAAATATCAATCAAAAAATTGCATTTATAGAAAACAAAATTGCTTCTCTTAGAGATCAAAATATGGGGCTGTATGAAGCCTCTTCGAAATCGAAAATGCTGGAACGACAAATCGCTGTGCTTGAGGACTCCTACACGACCTTTACCCAGCGGCTGGCAGAAGCAAAAATTTCCAACACTCAGACAAACCAGCTGTTTTCTGTCAGTATTTTAGCAAAACCCGAAGCCTCGGATTCACCGGTATTTCCGGACAGAAGAAAAGTGATAACCATGGGCATTCTTGCAGGAATTATACTGGGAATCGCTGCGGGTTTTTTGGTCGAATTTTTTGATCATACATTTAAATCCCCTGAAGATGTTGAAAACAATACTGGCATGGTCTATATATTTTCTATCCCGGATTGACAAAAGGAGTTGGTACAAAATTGAACGATGTAAAAGGATACGACATCAATGCTAAAAATGTTTCCGGATATAACACATCTTCAGTTTTATTGAACCGGGGCGTTAATTTAATTTTTTCCGTTTTCTTCATGATTGTCCTTTTTCCAGTTGTGGTAGCACTGTTTCCTGTTGTGTTTTTTGTTAATGGCTGGCCGGTTATTTATGCCGGTGCGCGGTTGGGAAAAGAAAAAAAAGAATTTATCATGTATAAATTCCGAACCCTGCCAAAAGATTTTGAACAAAAATACGATAGGGAACTGGTTTCTTATCGTCATAGTTACCAGTTACCCCGGTTTTCAAGATTCATGAGGGATACGCGTCTTGACGAAATTCCTCAGATAGTGAATATTTTTAAAGGTGATATGGACTTTGTCGGTCCTAGGCCGATCAGACCGGCTGTATATAGAACAGTTTGTCGGTCCATTCGGGATTATGACAAGCGGTTTGTTGTCAAACCCGGTTTAATAGGGTATTCGCAATTATTTACCCCTCACAGCACTCCAAAAAGAATCCGCTCCTTTATAGATAACCGAGCAACAAGATTTAACAAAAATGTTTTGTGTGACGTCTTAATTATATGTCTGGCCGGATTAGGGGTGGTTTTAAAATCCTCACAACTCTTGTATCGGTTAGGAATTTTGTTTTTAGAGGAAAAAGTATTAAACCGATTTGAAAACAAGCGCGGTCTGGACCGTATCAAGCTGAAACAGGGAACAGTTCATTTTTGTTCACAACGAGGATGGTTTAACTATTTTTGTCTGGAATTCGAATCAGATATCGGGGTATTAGTAGATATTAATGAAGAATATTTCAGGGTAGATACCCAGATGCCATTAAAAAATGACAAGGTTATTTTCAAAGCAGAGACCCTGGCAAATACAAAATTACGTCAAGCTCATTTCAAATCGTTTTACGGATACGGAACTGTTTACAAAATGTACGAAAATCCGGGGAACAGCTTGAAGTTTACCTATATTTTGCGGTATGAACCCATCTCAGAATTGAATCGGTATTTTGTGGATCAGTATTTTTTAAAAAAAAGTCTGATGCGTTATGTCATCTGAAAAAATATACTTATCCATCCGCTTTCCCAGTCGATTTACTTTCTGCTGTTGTCCACCATTCCTTTTTACCGATGGCGGCAGGCATTTCCGGGGATGCCGTTTGACTGGTTTTTAGCACTTATTCTGTTTATCATTATTTTCATCCATCTGGTTACAAGCAAAGAATTGCCGCCGGCATTTTTTAATCATTTAAATTTATGGTTTATTCTTTTTTTTCTGGTCAATCTGGTATCGTCCCTGTTTTCTGAATTCAGAGATACGTCACTGATGGCAATGGTCGTCCTCCTGCAGGCCTATGGGTTTATTGTAATCAATCTGTTTTTTTTGACTGAAAAAGCCGTTTTAAAACAATTGCCCCTGGTTCTCGGATTGAGCATCGGCCTTAATTCTTTGATTGCCAGCCTGGGCTATTTTTTCGGAATGGAATTTCTAAATACTTACGATGGCGAGTTTTTAACCATTGGTGCGACTGTCGGGGCCAATGGACTGGCGACAATGTGCGTATTCATCATTCCTATTCTGTTCAACAAATTGATGTATGAAAAAAAACCCGGACTGTTTTTTCTCTACCTGGCGCTCATTTTAGTGAACGTTTCCGGTATTATCAGTTCCCAATCCAGAGGTGGGTTTCTGCATCTGATCCTCATTACCCTTTTGATCGTCATATTTAACAGACACCGCTTTCAACCCCGGTTTTGGGAATCGTCGTCAGTGGGATTGCTTTCGGTCTGGTAATTGTCGGTACGGTTATTCCCGACTCTTATTTTGACAGACAAAGATCCCTGCTGGCAGAGGAGAAGGATCTGTCATTACGACGTCGTACCGCTTATGTCCGTGTCGGCATGCAGTCGTTTTTTGAAAATCCGATCCTGGGTACGGGTACGGGGTCATTTCCAAAAATCTGGGTTGATTCCAGAGAGGCCATTTTTTTCAAGATGGAGGAAAGACCGTCTCATAACGTGTATCTTCAGGTGCTTGTTGACACGGGTTTGATTGGTTTGCTGATTTATTTTGGGCTGTTGCTACAGGTATTCAGAGATATTCTGAGAAGTTTTCAGCAATATGAACTGATAGGAAATAATGAGATGAAGGCACTTGGTTTGGCTTATTTGACCAGTTTCCTGGTGATTTGTTCATATGGACTGATCAGAAATATTTTAGATGACAAACTGTTCATTCTTATTATTTCCATTTCTCAGGTCTTTTTCCTGATGTCTCTTGAGAAAGGAAACCTCAATGACACTGCCTGACACGGTTCTGATTGCTGTTTTCTTTTTCAGCGTGGCCTGTGTGTTGCTGGTTTTCGTCGGGTATCCCGTTTTACTTTTGATTTTTTCGTTACAAAGAAAGGATAGGAATAGACATCATCCTGAACTCAAATATTTTCCGTTTTTTTCTATTATTGTTGTTTTCCGGAATGCCGAAGCATTAATTCAATATAAAATTGAAAATTTTCTCAACCTCGACTATCCGAAGGACAAACTGGAATTGATCCTGATATCGGACGGATCAACCGATCAATCCCTGAATGTGATCAAACCCTACTTGTCTTCATATATTCATTTGTTTCATTTCAATGATCACAAAGGCAAACACCATGGATTAAATTTCGGTGTTGAGAAAAGCCGGGGAGATATTCTGGTTTTTTCCGATGCAGATGCCTTCTTGGACAGTCGGTCGATTCAAATATTTTCGGGTTATTTTTCAGACACAGACATGGGGGGGGTGTGCGGCCAGAGGGTGTTTGGCCGAACTGATTCATCTATCGAATTCGGACAGATGAGGTATATTCAGTGGGATTCATGGATTAAATGGCTGGAGACCAGAAACGGGATCAATATCACCTCCCATGATGGGAAACTGTATGCAATTCGCAAAACATTGTTCAATCAGATCCCTGAGGGTGTAACCGATGATGCGTTTTTGTCTCTGGCTGTCATCGGTCAGGGCTATCGGTTTGTTTTTGATCCTCGGGCCATTGCATCCATCAAAATTCCTGCGAGAAATGGCCGCCATGAACTGAAACGGCGCATCAGGATCGTCAGCAGAAGTCTTAACGGTCTAAAAATTAACAGAAGGTTGCTGAATCCGTTACGTTTTGGTTTTTTTTCCCTGGGATTGTTTATAAACAAAGTATTGAGAAGATCGGTGCCGTTTTGTTTGGTACTGATTCTTGTATGCTCCTATCTTTTGAGTAAAAGTGGAATGATGACAGCTACCGTTGCATTGTGGCTTCAGCTGTCCTGCTATGCCCTGTCTCTGTCCTATCCTGTTTTTGATGCTGTTGGAATATCAAACCTGGCAATGGGAAAGGGGTTGAAAAAATTGAGTGAAATCGGTTTTTTTTTCTGTCTGGGGATGCTTGGTACCATGATGGGAGTGATTTTTTTTGTTTTCGGAAAAACGGTCACCAAGTGGGACCCTGAAAAAGGGTGATCAGGGAGGCGCCGTTCAGTGCCTGTAATGAAAGATTTTCCAGACAATCGCATCGGAATCCTTATCGGTTCCCTTGAAGTCGGTGGTGCCCAGGTCATGGCATTGAGGCTGATGCAGATGCTGATCCGGAAAGGTACGTCCGTTTTTTTATTTTCTCTGGACAAAACATTTGATGTGCAGGTTCCGGGGGATGAAGATATCCGGGATCAAATGCTGAGAAACATTATTTGTTTGAGCAAAAAACCCGTGGTAAGGGGGGTGGTGTCAAAATCATTGTCTGCAGTTGGTATCTATGTAAAGCTAGAACATCTGATTCGGAAAAAAAGGATTGATGTGGTGATCAGTTTTATGGAAAGGGCCAATATCCTGAATCTTATGCTGACCGCTCCCAAAATCAGAATCATATCCATACGGATTCATATGCACAGGCTGAAACAGAAGACGATCGCTAAACAATTGCTGATAAAATGTTTTTATCCGCTGCTGTTGAACCGGGCGCATCTGATCAATTTCAACTCTCTGGAGTCTGCGCAAAGTTTCAGGTCAGAATTTTCAGTCAGAAAACAACGGATTTCCATCATCCAGAATTTCTGTAATATCGAGATGCTGAAAAAAAAATCACTGCAGACGGCAGCCTGGAAATATGACCCGTTGTTCAAAAACCCGGTAGTGGTCTCTTCAGGCCGGCTGGTGAGGCAGAAAGGACATATGGAATTAATCCGCTCGTTTGCAATGCTGTGCCGGAACGATTCTGCTATTTGTCTCATGATCATCGGTGACGGTCCATTGAAAAAGGACCTTCTTGAATTGATACGGATGCTTGGTGTCCATGATCGTGTGGTGATTGCAGCCTTTCAGAAAAATCTGATGGCATGCATCAGAAAAGCGAGCTGTTTTGTGTTGTCATCTCATGTGGAAGGGTTTCCCAATGTATTGCTGGAGGCAATGGCTATAGGTCTGCCCGTGATATCCACGGATTGTTCCTCAGGTCCTCGGGAACTGCTCGCCCCTGCAACTGATCCCATGAAAAAGACCAGGGTTGTTGATATTGCCCGGTATGGGATACTTACCCCGCCTTTCCAAGACCTGCACAAAAAACGACAGAACCACTTGTACCTGCGGAAATCCATCTCAGCTCAGCCATGCAGCTAATGCTGGAAGACAAAACCATACAGGCGCACTACAGACAAATGGCCTCATTGAGAGCCCGCATGTTCTCTGAAGAAGTGATTGAGAAAAAATGGGTGGATCTTTTGGAAGAGGCGGCCGTCATAAGGAAAAATGGTGACTGATGAAATCAACACTGATTATTCCGACATATAACCGGCCGAAAGAATTGCGTGAATGTCTGTCATCAATTATCGACCAGATTCGCCGGCCTGATGAAGTGATCGTTCTGGATGACGGAAACCTTGATGAAATGCCTCTTAAAGGCGATCTTGAGCAAAAAGGGGTTCAGTGCTATTTTGTAAAAAAAATCCAAAAAGGTCTGACGCGGTCCAGAAATTTGGGGGTCAGAATGGCCAAAGGGGATATCATTTTTTTTCTGGATGATGATGTCGCTCTGAAGCCGGATTATTTTCAGAAGCTGTTCATGATATATGAGAGTGGAAAGGACGCAGACCTGGGCGGTGTCAGCGGGGTCCAGGTGGTGTTGAAACCGGCCAAACCGATCCATTTTATCGAATTTATATACAATATCCTTTTTCTGATTGCACCGGTGCAGCCGGGGGGGGTAACGCTGTCGGGCTTTTCAGAACAGAACAACATGCAGCGGGTGAATCCATTCACAAAACTGGCAAAGACACAGACACTTGGAGGCAGCGGCTTTTCTTTTCACAAAAAAGTATTCAGGTCTTTTTCGTTTTCAGAGGACTATCTGGACGGTCACTGCCAGGGTGAGGACAAGGATTTCAGTTTTCGTGTGTCAAAAAAATTCAATCTCTATGTCCAGCCTTCGGCAAAATTGATTCATCATTTTTCAATCATTGAACGGCCGGCCAGTTATTATCGGGGACGGGACATTATTCTGTCGGCCTACCGGCTGTTCAATCAGCACATCCGGCGAAACAGATATGAAATCCTGCTGTTCTATTATTCCTTTACAGGTGTTTTTATCAAGTTTGCCGTCCGGTATCTACTGAAGAGGCAGGCGGGTGAATCTGAGAGATTGAGAGGGTTTATGGATGCGCTGAAAATCATACGCTTAAAGGAGCGCATTCAATCATGAAACAGGTTGCATTTATTGCGGAAGGCTATCCGGGGACAGGATTCGGTAACTACTGGCAGCCGCTGTTTGAACAGTTTCAAAAAGACAGGGATATTACCCCGGTCTATGTTCAATATGCCCGGGAAACCGATGAAATCAAGCATACCGTTAATGGCGCGATATGGGACTTCAGGCGGCCGACCCGCCATCGGAAATTCAACCGGTTTTTTTTGCAGATGTGTGGCGGATATCCAGTAAAACAAAAGATGAAACCGTTTGACGTCGTTCACCTGGCCACGGACTGGATGTCATTTATGGTACCGGACGTCAGGACAAAGAAGGTGATCGTTACCTGCCATGACCTGTTTACTTTTGGTCAGGTCAAAAAAAACGGTTTGATTTCGGCCGTGGGGCAGCGGATAATATCAAGAGACTCTTAAATTATCATTCACAGGCCAGAATAAAAAAGGCGGACATGATTATCGCTATTTCAGAGAACACCAAAAAGGATATCATCCGGCAGTTTAATCTTCCGTGCGACAGAATCAGGGTCGTCTATAACGGCCTTGATTCCAGCTGTTTTAAACCCAGAAATAAATTTGAGTGCCGGAGAGAGCTGGGCCTTTGGCCTGATAAGTTTATATTGCTGAATATCGGCACGGAAAACGAAAGAAAGAATATCAAGACGCTGCTGAAGGCCATGAAAATCATTTCTCAAACCCATACGGATGTCGTTCTCATCCGTATCGGAAAGCAGTCGGAAAGTTCCAGAACATATATTCATGAAAACAGACTTGAAGATGTTGTAACGTATTTTCCAAGGGTGGATCAGATCGAACTGTTTTACAATGCCGCGGATGCGTTTGTGTTTCCTTCGGTTTACGAAGGGTTCGGTCTGGTTGCGCTGGAAGCAATGGCATCCGGATGCCCTGTGATTACCACCGGCAGAAGCGCCATTCCGGAAATAACCGGCAGTGCTGCGGTGACAGTATCAGACCCGTTTGATCCGGAGGCATTTTATCAGGCCGTTAAAACAATACACGATTCAGATTCAGTTGGAGAAACGCTTGTTTCCAGGGGGCTTGAAAGATCCAGACTGTTTTCCTGGGAAAAATGTGCTGCTGAAATGCGGGCAATATACAAAGAAGTGTAATGAAATTGACTGGCATTGGCGGGCTGTCGTCATAAAAATAAAAAGGGGAGATCATTTATGATATGTAAAATTTTCAGAAAACAATTGTTGTTTACGGTGCTTTGTCTGTTTTTATATGTGTTGGGATGCACGGGTCATAAAAAGCCTGCGCATGAGATGGCAGAACCGATGCCGCCTTCTTCGCCCCCCAAAGAAGACATTCAACTGTCTTCCCCGAAAAGCGTATCAGACACGGCGGAGCATTTTGCCACATCATACAATCAGGCGGTTCAGGACAGGAATGATTTCCAGATTGCTGCATCAAATAATGACTATCAGAGATCCCAGGAGTTGATACGATCATATAATCAGCATATGAACCTATCCAGAGACAGTCATCAGATCCTTCAGGAGATTGCTGAAAAACAGGGGACCGGTGATATCACCATTTTCTTTCCGACCAACTCGGCGGTGATTTCTGAAAATGATTTTCAATATCACCGTCTGGTCAGATACTTGGATTCCCTGGAGCGCAACAATCAGGGCAGGAAACTGGTATTTGTGATCATGGGAAGTGCATCTGCCACCGGGGAAGAGAATCATAACTTGGTGTTGTCCAAAGCCAGAGCCCAAGCACCGATCCCCATCATTGATCATTACCTGATCAATGTGCCTCACTCTTTCCATAAAGTATATGGCGTCGGTGAAACCGACAGCCCTAAAAACGTGGATGAAACCGTCAACAAAAGGTATCAGTTTGTCAAAATCATGGCACTGTATGAAGTCATGCCTCCCAGGACGAACGGAACCCTGGATTTCGGTGAAGACCTCTTGAGTGAGCCGGACGTCGTCTCTTTGGGAGAACCCCGCGAATATACCAATTCCATCGGGATGAAGTTTATTCGGGTTCCGACGGGTTCGTTTATGATGGGAAGCCCGGATACGGAAATCCGACGGGATAAAAATGAAATTTATCACCAGGTGACACTGACTCAGCCCTTTTATCTTCAAACCACGGAGGTGACCCAGCAGCAGTGGTATGATGTGATGGGAACCAATCCGTCCCATTTTGAAAACTGCGGGATGACCTGTCCGGTAGAAAATGTGCGTTACTCAGATGTCATGATGTTTTTAAAACGGCTGAATGAAATGGAGAACACCATTCATTACCGCCTGCCCACTGAAGCGGAATGGGAATATGCGGTCCGGGCCGGAACCACGTCTGCTTTTTTCAACGGTCCCATGGTCATTGAGGGGGATTTCAGTACCAATCCGTATCTGGATACCGTGGGGTGGTATTATCGGAATTCCGGACATGCGCCGCACCCGGTTGCGTTGAAAAGCCCCAATCCATGGGGATTCTATGACATGCACGGCAATGTCTGGGAATGGTGCAGTGACTGGCAGAGACCGTATCCTTTTTATCCGGCCACAGACCCCAAAGGGGCGAAAACTGCCAAGGCAAAAATCAGGCGTGGCGGGAGCTGGGCCCATTACCCGGAATACTGCCGCTCTGCCTACCGGTCCTGGTTTGATCCGGAAGATACCAACCCGGAAATGGGGTTCCGGGTGGCCATTACCAGACTGGAAAGAATCGTTCCCCCTCCTGTCAAAACGGTTGCAGAAGAAAAACCGCTGCCCAAACCAGAGTCTGCGCCGGTTCCGGCACCCAGGCCTAAAGTGAAGTCAAAGCCGGATCCGGAACCGATTCCCATGCCCGGTCCGGCAGAGATCACCCATTGTATCGTGATTCGGGACATCTCTTTTGACTTTGATTCCAGCCGGATAAAAGCGAACATGCAGCCGGTTCTGGACAGAGCGGTTGAAATATTGAAAAAATACGACGGCAAAATCGAACTTCACGGCCATACCTGTTCCATGGGGTCCAAGGCTTATAATATGGCGCTTGGCTTGAAGCGGGCGGAATCCGTAAAATCGTACCTGGTGTCCAAAAACATTGATGCAGCCAGGATTTCAGTGAAATCCTTTGGTGAGGAGTCACCCAAATACACGAATATGACTGAAACCGGGCGATCATTGAACCGCCGGGTGGAAATTCTGCTGCACGGAGTGATGGATGAAAATTCGTAAGGTAGCGCTGATCACTGTTTGGGTTTTCTGTCTGGCAGGGTTATCCCCTTTCCCATGTCAGGCAGAAAACCTGGAAACAGTCAGTCTCAGATTTCAGCGGTTTGTTCAGGAATGGGTGGATACCCTGCAAAGCTCGTATAAATATACCCAGGAAATCCCTGAGGTGACAGCCGGAAAAAATAATTATGTAGCCAGGTATTATTATCTGGACAGATCATCTGTCGAAACAGAAGTGAAACCGGCTGACAGCGAAGATGACATGTATACAGGGGTGCTCCAGTACAGAGAATACCTGTTTGAGTCCATCGGCCGGACCCGGGATCTGGCAAAGACGGGTAAGTACACTGTCCGGTCTGTCAGGCAGATGACAGAAATATTTCTCTATGATAAGGGGTCCTGGGTTAGGTGATGCAGGAATGACGGATCGTCCAAAAACCTTAGAGCTCCGAACCTGTATCATCATCAATTTGATCCTTGCGATCGCAATTCTGGCAGGGCTTTATCCGTTTTTCAAAGCACCTCTGTCAGACCAAAATCCCATGCCGGCTGCTGAAAAACCAGAACCTGTGGTTCAGGACGTCAGACCCTTGTCCGGACCATCAGGTACAAAGATAGAACCCCTAAAAAAACCGTTTGTCATCCCTGTGGAAAGCGGGATCTGGCGGACGGTTGATCCCGGTGGTTCGGGTGGAACGCTTGCTTATGCCATGCACCCGAAAACCGGCACTTTTCTGGTGACCTCTGATATGACGCGAAGTCTTTTGCGCAGCAAAGACGGTACCCGGACGTTTGACCCCATTGCGCCGGACGGCCATCCCACTATGTCGCCCATTGTGCCTCATCCGGAAAAACCAGGGACCTGGTATGCAGGATTTTCTCTGGATAATGAAGAAGGCCTTGCCATATCGGGTGATGACGGCGAAACATGGTCGCTGATCAACCATGATCCTCATGCTGCCGGCTGGAACGCCTTCGGTCTGGTGATCGATACCCGCCCTGCGACCATTGTGTGGGATTTCGGCTCCAAAGGGTTGATGATCAGCCGGGACGGGGGCCAGAGCTTTACTGATTTCAGCCAGGGCATCGATCCGGAAAACATGTTTGGCCGATATGAGGAAACCAGCGGGAGAACGCCGGTGGTTTCAGTTCATCAAAATGATGATGTAATGATTTATCTGGCCTGTAAAAACGGGGTATTCAAAAGAAATTTGAAAGACACCCGATGGGACAAAGTGACCGGACTTCCGGCAAAAAAAGCCGTGTCTCTGGCCTATGACAGTGTGAAAAAATGGCTGTGGGCAGGATTTGAAAACGGGGCGATCTATCACGGAGACGTGATGACGGGCAGATGGGAGAAAGTATCTCAAGGCCCGCCTGAGGCCACCATTCTGAGAACCCACAAGGAAAGACCCGGATGGGTCTGGTGCTTTTCCCATGGCAGGGCCGGTTTGTTTGTGAGCAAAGATAAGGGACAGACGTGGAAGTGGCTGACCCGACTGCTGGAATTCAACAGCACTGATTACAAAGGCAATTTTCCCCCTTCTTTCAGGTACAGAAACAAATTGCCCCGGGACGTTTTTTTTATGGCGCCGGAAGATCCGGATACCCTGTACCTGGGTCAGGTTTACGTCAGCCGTGACGGAGGGGACACCTGGGAGCTGGGGGCCGCCCAATATCTGGCTGACAAACAGGCGTGGCACGGAAACGGCCTGACCCTTCTGACCAGTTACAAGGCCTGGTGGGATCAGATCAATCCCAACCGGGTTTACCTGGGGTTTTCAGATACCGGCCTGATGATCAGCAATGACCGGGGATATTCAGTTCAGGCATTCTGGAAGGAAAAATATCCGGACCTGCATCCTCTGGCCTACTGGAAAAAACAGATGCTTGAAAGCAGTGGCAGCTGCATGGCCTTTGCCGTTGACCCTGAGTTTCCCCAGACCCGCTATTACGGCATGTCCTGCAAAGGGGATTATCCCGCTGTCTGCGGGATGCTGTTCCGGACAGACCATGGGAATCACGGCTGGGAGCCCCTGATGCCCGGAGATACGTCTCTGCCGGACGGCATTATCACCGATCTGGTGATCCAGCCGGGGAACGGATTTCACCAGCGCAGACTCTATGCCCTGGTCAACTGGATCCATCAGGGAGGCAGCTATGAAAGCGGTATTTTCCTGTCCTTAGACAACGGCAGATCCTTTGTCCGCCTGCTTGGGCCCCAGGCGTTTCTTTTCCCGTTTCCGTTGATGAGCCTGGATTATTGCAGGGATTATCCGGATATCCTGTACATGGCTTCTTCCACCCGGGGAGGGAAACGGCCGGCAAAGCGGATCCGGAAATCCTATGATCATTCCGGCGGCATATTTAAGTCCATGGACGGGGGTCGGTCCTGGGAGAGAAAGGGGGGATAATCTGGCCGGCGCGGTGGAGATGGCGGTTCATCCTGGAAATCCGGACATCGCGTATGCCGCTGTTGTGCCCGGCACCGGCCCTGCCAAGATAAAGTCAGCAGCCGGTATTCATAAAACCGTTGACGGGGGAGACACCTGGCATCTGGTTTTATCCGCCGATGAATGGCTGCCTGAAAAACGAAAGAACGAAAATGGAGAGCCGACTTCCGTGGCCATCAATCCGGAACTTCCGGATATTGTGTATGCGGTGGTCAGGTATGCCGGGGTCATGAGAAGTATGGATGCGGGAGTGACATGGGAACGGGTGGACTGGGAACACCTGAAAAAATTTCAGGGCAATTACCACACACTGACCATCAACCCGCATGACCCGTCAGAATTCTACCTTTCCCTGTTCGGCAATTCGTTTGTGGCCTATCGGGATCCGGTGGCTGAAACCCGTCTTGCTGAATCATTCCAACACCGGAACCTGGTGAAAAACGGTGATTTTGAACTGACTGACCGGTCAGGAAAACCGGCACACTGGGCATGGAACAACCTCAGGCATCCCGGTCCGAAAGGAACCCCTATCCTTTCCATTGAGAATCCATCCGGTGGACACGGCCGTGCACTCCGCATAAAAATGGCACAGGGGACATTTGCTGATCCGGCTTTTACAGGCAGGGGCGCCCGGCCGGTCACCTGGCTGTCAAACCGGGTCAGTCCTTATGGCGTATCCCTGGCAAGGGGAAAACAGGTGACCCTTAGTTACAAAATTCTGGCCAACCAGATAAAATTCAGGGATTGTCCGGTGCTGAGCCTTGTGGAGATCACAAATAACCACCATGACGTTAAAACGGAAATGCCCGCGGTCATGGGTTATACGCAAACGCCATATGACAGTATCCGGATAAAGCCGGGTCAACCTGAATCACGCCGGTGGGTGATGGTTAACGCCTCTGCCCGAATATCAGAAAATGCCAATGTGCTGAAACTGGTTTTATACACCACGCATGATGATGAGCCGATAGACATAATGGTTGATGATATCGAACTGACAGTAGACAATTGACGCTATTTTTTGAGAGGAATAAAGGTATGGGACGATATGATGTTGAAAAGGAAAAATGGGATGAGAGGGCCTCGAAACGGATGGCTCAGTCAGAAGATCTGGAATACACCAAATCCTATGAACAGATTTTCAACGGACAGAACACCCTGCGCCCGGTGTATGGATTTTTCGATCGTATCGGACAACCCGGGATCCGGGTCTTAGATTTTGGATGCGGGAGAGGATGGGCCACCATCGCCCTGGCCAAAAAGGCTGAAAGCGTCAAAGGATTTGATATATCGGAAAAAAGTGTGGAGCTGGTGAGAAAACGGCTGGATTACAATGGGTTGTCCAATGCTGAGGTTCAGGCGGCGGACGGGGAAGTGCTACCCTATGAAAATGAGGAATTTGACTATGTGTTCGGCAATGCCATTCTTCACCACCTGCAGCTGGATAAATGTCTGCCTGAAATCGCCCGGGTGCTGAAACCGGGAGGCAGGGCGGCATTCTGTGAGCCGTTAAGACATAATCCGGTGATCAATCTGCTTCGTTATGCCAGGCATCACCTTTTCTCAACGCATGTGGGAACGGACCAGCCGCTTAAATTCTCAGATGCCGTTCTGTTTGAAAGATATTTTAAACGGGTGAAATTCAAGGAGAGTAGTTTTTTCAAAAACAATTTTGTTTACAACAAAACAATAGATCAGTTCTTTCTGAAGTTTAAACCCTTACAAAGATACAGTGCCTATGTCACCATACTGCTTGAAAAGTGAGGGACTGTCTTTCAGACAATTTTAATAATACCCATAATCCTGAAGGGTTAAATTTCTTTTTTCGTCAACAAATCGATTTGATTCTTTGTATTTATTGATAATTTCATCGCTGATATCATCGTTTAGTTCTGAGACCACTGCCCTTTGCCTGAGATGAATTTTTTTTAGCATTGATTTGAGTTTCGTGTGTTTGAGAAAACTCAGATGATTGTATAGTATATCAAAAAGAAACATTTTTTTTTCTTAACCATTTATAAAATGTTAATTCATCATTTAGCCATTTTTTTTTCAGTGGTTAAAGATCGAGAGTTTATTTTTTTTTTGATACAGGATTCAAATGTGTCAAAATTTCCTATATGGCAGTCTCCAAAAGACATTTCTAACTTATTGAAAAACCGTTCAGGATTAAAAATCAGATCCTCGTACACTAATATGAAAACGTTTTTCGCTCCAAAAGTTTTTTCAAAAATATCCAAGACATATTTATAATCCAGTGCTGCACCGATGAATGAATAATATCCGGGCCCCAGAACAAAATTGATAAAATCATCAAATTTGCTCAGGTGATTAATTTTTGAAAAGTCTCGATCAAAACAGGTCGCATACCAGGCAGCCAATAATTCGTCCTGTCGTCTGATTGTAATGAGTATACGTATTGAAAGTCCTGGTAATTGATCGACAAAAGCCTTCAGATTCACTGCGGTTTGACAAGGATCATTGCAGGTCATTTGAGGCTGTTTCCAAGATTGCCATCTCATAGAACTTTCAATGATCGTTTCTGAGGAAAAAAGACCAGTTTTGCTTGACTGATCATCTTTCGCCCAGTTACTAATATTGCTCAATATTCTGCTGTGGTTAATGCATTTTGAAGATTGAAAAAAGGATTTCCAATTTGTGCCAATCAATTTTCCAACTTTATTGGCATCATCTTCTTCAATTCTGGAACGATATCTCTTACCAAAGTATTCGAAAGTCTGTAAATTGGGGAAAAAATCTTTTTGAAAAAAGGTTGTTGCTGTCTTGGGAAAACCGATATGCAATATTAATGTTTTATTTTTGCCCTGATTTGTCAGCAAAAGGTGTGTCCTTAGGATTCTTTATTTCGTTTAAAATCAGTTTGGCATAGTTGATAGCCATTGTAGAGATGTCAAACATCGTTTCCGCGTATTTCTGACCATTTTCTACTATCGGCTCTGCATATTTAGGCTGTGCCAGAATATCTTCAATGGTTTCAGCGAGTATGGCTGGATCGCTCTCGGGGACAAGCCAACCTGTTCTTTCATGCTCGATAAGCTCTGAAACCCCCGGCACGTCCGAAGCGATGACAGCACATCCGGCTATAAGACCTTCAATCACAACGCCTGACAGGCCCTCATAGTGCGTCGAAAGTACACAAATTTTGGATTCCCACAAAAGCTGCGGGATGTTTTTTTGCGCCCCAAGGAATTTGACAAAGTCACCCACAGCCAATTCAGCACATAGATCTTTATTCATTTCCAGATATTTGCCGTCTCCATCAATATCCCCCACAAATAACAGTTCTATACGTCGGCCATTGTCATGAAGTAATCTCAAAGCTCGAAGCAAAGTTGCCTGGTCTTTTTGGACTCCGAACCTGGCAACCATGATTATCTGATTTTTGCGATTTTCATACTCATAACCGGTCGTGGCCGAAGGCGTTCCAATTGGAAACCATTGTAGATGACCACCAGTTTCTGGAGGCTGAGGCCTTTTGTATGGAGAAAGTCTTTCACTGCTTTAGACACGCAGACAATTTTTTGTGTAAAAAGACCCAAAAATCGGGAGAGTAAATTATTGAAACAATTATAACGCTCAATGTTCCGTTCTACATGGATAATAACTGGGACTCCAGCAATAATGGCGGCCAGCCGCCCATGAATATGCTCATGGTAGCCATGACTCAGCATTGCCTCAGGACGGATCGTTCGGATTAGCTTTATCAGTTTGTAAATGATCTTTAATGGAGAGTTCCCCTCTATACAGGTGAACCCAATTCCAAGAGACTGCAACTCTCCAGCTATATGTTGATCAAAGGGCTGTCCTCGAAACACCAGATAACAATCAAAGATCTGATCTTTTTGATGAGCCTTGCATAGATCAACAACACGGCGAGTGGAGCCGGTACCCCCGCCATATACAAAATGCAACGTCTTCAATTTTTGGGTATAAGGTGCCTGAGTTGATTGTTTTTGGCAGGTGTGTGAATAGATTCCAACCGATGTCTCAAAACTTTTTTTTGTTTTTAGCATGATGGTTCTTACCCATATGCTGCCGTTTCTAAAATTGTCGACACTATTTTGGATGTGTAATCTTTTTTTGTTAAGAAGACAAGTCTGATTTTCTAATCATGTTGACAAACAAGAGATTTCCCTTTATTGACCTTGATTATAGCTCCCTGTAGTAGCCTGTGGTATAGAAACAATGGGGTAAAGGTGAAATATGGAAAAAGTCAGTATCATTGTTCCCGTTTATAACGCGTCTGATTATGTCTCGGAGTGCATGGAGAGTTTGCTTCGGCAGAGTTACCAAAACATTGAAATTTTGCTGATTGACGACCATTCGTCTGATAATAGTCTGCAAATATTGAATAAATATAATCACAATAAAAAAGTTAAGATTTTTTGTAATCAAAAAAATCTGGGGCAGGGGCCCGCAAGAAATGTTGGTTTGTGTGAAGCATCTGGATCACTTGTTTGCTTTGTAGATGCTGATGATTGGGTTGACGAAGGGTATATTGAAGGCCTCGTGAATGTGATCAAGAAAACGGGTGCTGATCTAGTTACTACGTCGTATCGTTCTCAGTATGGACAATATTTCAAAACTAGAAATATTGACCGTCAACTGATTGAGGGCAATGAAATCTATCCTTTCGCAATTTTGAATCCATATCGGAACGTAATGCCTTCAGCGTGTACTAAGATTTATCGAAAAAAAATTCTTGATCAAAGTAAGATTGTTTTTTCATCAATTCGTACAGGCGAAGACTACGAGTTCAATTTGAAGTATATGTTTGAGTGTCAACGTATTATTTTGGTATCATTAGATGATTATTACTACTATCGAAAAAAGGTTTCGGGAAGTACCACCGCCTCTTTTCGGCCTGATTATATAGATGCTTATTCTCACTTAATTGATGTAGTCTTAAATTATGGAAAATACGATGTAGCAAGCCTTGAATCACTTCGACAGTTAAGGGCATATGAATTATATACCAGCTGCATACGCAAGGTGCTTAAGTCAAATTTGACTTCACGGGAAAAAGCTCGTATTCTTTCAAATCTGGAGAAACGACTTCATCCTTTGGTTGGTTCCGGATTTGAGTCCTTTATGACACTACTTTTCAGACAAAGAAATGGTTTCGATTATTTTTTGAGGAAGCTCAGGAGTATTTTTTTAAGGAACATGATTCTTAAATTTAGGGGAAAGACTGTTTAATCATACAAGGAGATAATAAATCTCTTTATTGTCTTGTTTGGATTTGTTCTTTCGAAAGAATCATTATGTATTTTTTTGCTGAACATCTCCAATTTGACCGATGGAAGCTAAGATTTTTAAAAAATCGGTCTCGATCTTTTTCGCATTGTAGTTCTCCCGGACCCAATGCTGTCCAGCTATAGCTTTCTTCTGACGTCCACTTGGCGTGTCATTAATTGCTGAAAGCAGTGCCTTTTTTATGGCCATTACCGAACATTTGTCAGCCAAGTAGCCATTTTTACCATAATTCAACACCTCAGGGATGCCTCCAGTTCGTGTTGATACCACTGTTATGCCTATTGCAAGTGCTTCAATATTCGTTATCCCGAGTGCTTCCTTTTTGCTTGGAACGCAAAAGATATCCGTCACTGACATGAGCTCCATCACTTTTTTTTGAGGCTGATAACCTAGGAAACAAATATCAATTTTTTCAGAATAGGGCCAGTTAAAATACGTCTGAGAATTTTTGACAGGACCGATGATCGTTAGACAAAATTTATATCCATGGATTGCCGTAAGTGCATGGAACAATTCATTCAATCCCCCTCTCTCTTGATCGCTTTTAACAAATAAGACATTAATCGGGCTTGAAAAATTCTTTCGTGTTGGTTTAATGGTGACTTGAGGATCGATCTCCATTAGAATATTTTTAGGTGATAAAGTGATACGATCGTGGGAAAAAATCATTCCGCAACGTTGAACTCTTACCTTCGATTCATTTAAGCCATAATACTTAATCGTTTTTTTGCGCAAGTAATGGGAACATACGACAATCATTTCGGGTCTTTTCGTGGCAGATCTTTCTAAGAATCGATGCAATAAATTACCCCGACCTTTATGGGTTTTTACTGCAGATTCGATAGAAGCATCCAAATATGTATCATCATTAATCATCAGTGCTATTTTATGATGATTCAACCCCAAAAGACTCGACCAAAAACCGTTTGCTGCGTCACTGTAAATAATAACATCAAACTTTAAATTTTCATGCGTTTTCAAAAAATTTTTGACACAGAGATGATAATGCAGGGAATGCTTGATTTTTCCTAAAGGCAGTTTAATATTTGTAATCCATGATTTCGCAGAGATCGTGTGTACATTTGGCATCGGTTTATCAAGTGACGAAGATGTAAGGATATGCAAATCGATCTCTTTATTCTGTTGCATTGTGGCATAAAGAATATTCAAGAGTTTAGCCGGCCCATTGATGATGCGGCCGAATGTTTGTGCAACGATAAGAACCCTCATGTACCTCCTTTTAAGTATTCATCTTGTCCAAAATTACCTAATCTTTCAAGAAGAACTTGCTTTGCACAAAAATCATATCGTCTTGAAAGTGCCAATTCCGTACCTCTTATGAATTGATTTTCCTCTTTTTTTTTCAGCTTCTTTCTTATGCTGTTTCGTAAATAAAAATAGAATTTATTCAACAATGATCTCTCATTATTGAATCTGTAAAGTCCCTTTGCTTCCGAGTGATCAAGACTTTTAACAAAGATTCGAACATACTCTCGTACAAGCCAATCCGGTTTTTCAAGACATAATAGTGACCCTAAAAAATAATTCAACAAAGAGATATTTAACTGATTTAATGTCATTTTGGAATTTAAGACAATTTCGGCATCAATAGGGATGACTCTATTTTGAGTTTTTTCATAAAGAAAATTTGCTAAAAGTGGGTCTGAGTGTAGCAGGTTAGGATTACATTTTAATTTTGCACACTCTCTCATGGTTTTGAAAGTTTTCACAAGCAGTTTAAATTCATAGTAATATTTGTCAGTTTGACTAAGAAGAGTCTTAAACGATTGACTGTTAGGTTGAAACTTCCAAACAATAATGCCGTTAGCACTGTCTTTTGCATAAAAATCCAAAGTTGGGATGTTTTCATTTTTCCATAATTTCCAAGTTAAAAATTCTTTTTCTACAGTGTCACAAATATGTGTAACAAACTTAGAGTGATGGTATACCGGTCCTCTGAAAACAGTGTTTATTAAATACCAATTTATTTTTTTATAAAATGTTTTCGGCCTTGAAAGTGTTATTTTTTTTATAAAATAATAATGGTTATTCAATAGTATTATTTTTTTGCTATGGATTCCTTCAGAGATGGTTCCCCCAGTGTTGATGGCGTGAGACCTTTGCACGACTATTTTGATTTCGCCGCGCTGGGGTTGCAAAATAGACTGTCATTTTACTTTCTATTATCAATTCACTTTTTTATTCAAAATGGATATATTTTATTGAAATTATTGATATTTTTATGCACTATGTATGCAGTGAAATCGGCCAGCCGCCCGATTTCCAATGAACAGCTCAAGGAACCCAAAAAACAGGCTGAGACACCTGAGGGAAAGCTGGATAAAAACAGCAACCTGAAAAAGTTTTCCAGGGATCTGGAATCTGACTGGACGGTCAAAAATGACAAACCTCATTTCGGACTTTAAGAGCACTCCTCCGTGGACACCGAGAATGGATTTATCCTTGCCACCTATCTGAGCCCTTCTTCCCAGAACGATTCGATTCATCTGCCTATGGTTGTGATTTCCAGTATTCATACCACGGATAAGGTCCGAACGGTCTGTGCCGATAAAGGATACGCCGGGGGCCCAATCGGCGTTTCCTGGCCCTGAACAAAATCAAGGATGGAATCATGCGAAAGGATTCTATAACCGCCAAGTTAACTGAGCTGGAGATCCTGCGCAACAAATCCATCGCAAAATACCGGTACATCGTGGAACAGTATTTCGGGATCAGCCATCTGCATGACATCGGCCAGCGGGCTATGTTTACCAAAATACTGAAAAACAACATCGATATCATGTTCCGACAGTTCGCTTTCAATTTAAATAAAGGAGCCAAAATCCTTGAACCCATATCGGTGTAAATGGACAGGTGTGCCCGGACTCCAAAATCCGGGAAAAACGGCTCCATTTGGGGCCGAATTCGAGAGAAATGACTCTCACATGTCACACTTGCTGGCTGATATTTGAGTGGTAGAAAAGCAGCCAAGATCGAAAATTTTAAAAATTTTACCCGTATGTTATAATTCTGGAGAATATGCTCAATTTTCAAAGGTCGCATATCGGTGCTGTTCATGAAATACCGAGAGACCCAGGATCAGGCTATCGCAAAAAATTACAACCGTTTGAGGTGCCCGGATCTATCCTGAATATTATCCAAAAAGAAGGATCCATGGGAAAAGGCCTTTTTTGATCCCTGCCTGAAGGTCATTTTCTGCCCCACGCACTTTGCTATCTGTCGTTTTTCGCATCTGACGTCCAGCCCCGGCGTTTTTGGCCTCAGTATTAAACACCCTCAATAATTGTTTGATTGAAGCCTGATCATCTGAAGTGGACTTCAAATTTTTTATTCATCGTTCTTTCGCATGTAATTATTTTTGTACAACGGGATGATTTTTTCCGATGGCCCGGAATTTTTTATTGAACCTTTTTCCAGCCAGAAAATGCAGTCGCAGTCTTCTACGGTTGTGAGCCGGTGGGCGATGATAATCAACGTTTTTCCTGCTCTGAGGCTGTAAATTGTTTTTTGATTTCATCTTCACTTTTGGCGTCCAGGGAACTGGTGGCTTCGTCGAAAATCATTATTTCAGGAGAGTTGTAAAGCGCCCTTGCAATGGCAACCCGCTGGCGCTGTCCGCCGGAAAGACGGATTCCGCGTTCGCCGATTTCAGTATCGATTCCATTGGGCATATCAATCATAAATTCATCCATATATGCCATGGAACAGCACTTTTTGACTTTGTCGCGGTCAATGTTTTCCAAAGGAATGCCGAACGCCACATTTTCGGCCAGAGAACTGTCATATATAAAGGGGAACTGTGACACATATCCGATCTGCTTTCTCCATTCACCAGCGGAATCAGGATTCAATTCCTGGTCATCAATCCATATGTTTCCTTTTATCGGTTCGAGCATGCCGGTGATTAAATCCACCAGGGTGCTTTTTCCAGAGCCGGACGGCCCGATGATACCGATGGTCTGTCCTTTTTTAAGACAGATATGGATATCATCCAGGATGCTCACTTCGCTTTTCGGGTACTTAAATGAGACATGATCCAGGCGGATCTGTTTTGTGAAAGAAACGGTTTCGGCGTTTGTTTTTTTTCCCGATCCGATGGTGCTGCTGAACTCATCCAGATAGAAAAGTATTCTGGAAAGAAACGGCAACGAGTATCTTATCGCGGTGATCATTCTTAATATGCGGTCCATGGCAGGAAGACATTTCCAGGCGGCCACCGAGAGCAGGGCAAGGGTTCCTGTGATTTTGACGGGTGAAGCGTTTACTCCGAACATCATCAGGCAGACAGCGCCGGTGAGCATCATCACCCCCATTGTTTCGAAAATGGCGGAGGGCGAGGTTTCAAAAAATTTATACCATCCATACCGGTTGGCAAATCGTTTCATGGATAGATGGGATTTATCAATGAATATCTCTTCTTTGGCAAAAATCTTTACATCTTTGATTCCGTGAATCGCCTTTGTGCAGTCATGGTTGATTTTTTGTTCAAGGCCCTGGCAGGTGCCGGCGATTTCATCGATCTTTCTTCGAATGCTCTGGTAGATGATGTAGCCGGTGCCTCCCAGGACAAACAAAACCATCATGGATACCTGGGGTTGAACAAACAACAGTCCCGTAATCATGATAAAAACCAGCAGAAAATCACTGATGAGCTTGAGAACCGAGGTGATAAAGAAACGTCCCACCTGTTTTCTGATTTCAATGGCATACACAAGGTCTGCGGAATTCTGATCGATATGCCATTTATAGGGCATGTTTAAAAATCCCCGGATCAGAGATCTGCCCAGAAACGCCTCAAGTTCTGCGCTGTAACGGCCCAGACGCATGATAATATAGGATTTGAATCCATTTTTAAAGGCCACAAGGAGGACAATGATAGCGGAAAGACCGACCACAAAGCCGGGAACGGTTGAAAAAAACGTCAGGCCCAGGTTGTCTTTTGCAAACAAAATATAAGAAGAAGTGACAATTTCATCCGGTCTGGTAATCGATGCCGCAAAAAAAGCGATCAGACCCATGGTCGCGGTTTCAATCACCGCCTTTAAAATCATGCCGCCTAAAAGAAGCCACAACAGTACTTTCATCCTGTAGGAAAGAAGGTGAAACAGCTTTAACGAGCTTTGAACTGAATTGTAGTTTTTTCGTTTTTGGGGCATAGCTCCGCTTTTTCGGTTCCATCAAGCCAAAAGGGTTCACAGCATCGGTACCAAAGCTTTTGATAGATAAAATATCTGGGTATGCTTGTAAAGGGTTTTGTTTGCAGGAAAATCAGATGGCGAGGAACAGGCTCGGTTCGATTTCAGGGAAAAGAAGTGATGGAAAAAATAAGGGGATATATATGAAAAAGCTTATAAAATAAATTTTAATTCATAAAATATTGGTCATTGAGGCCTGATTTTTAAAAAATACCTTATAAAATTAAAATTATCGCTTGACAATGAATCCGGGATCTGGTTAGGTTTGAATCAGGGAAAAGCTGAAAAAGGTTCGACCCGGTTTCCTGATGATATTTCCCTATAGATAACCATCACAGCCAACCATTTATAAATCTTAGGAGGACGTTATGCCGATCAAAGACAATCGCCTTATTCTGGACGGGTATACTTTGACCATTGAGGAACTGATGCAGGCGGGTCACGACCTGTCCATGCAGGTAGAGGTCAAGGAAGACAACTGGCCCAAAATCCGGGAATGCCGCAAGATGGTGGATACCTGGGCCAGTGAAGAACGCTGCATTTACGGGGTGAATACCAGCTGCGGCGGGCTGGTGGATCATCTGCTGCCCAAGGAGCGGGACAATGATTTTCAGAAGAACCTGGTCAGAAGCATCACCACTCAGGTGGGCGAGCCGTTTGAAGATGAACTGGTAAGAATCTTCATGATCGCCCGGGCCAACTCCCTGTGCCGGGGATATTCCGGAATCAAGGAAGAGAACCTGAAAATTTATCTGGACATGATCAACAAACAGGTGTTTCCCCTGGTTCCCCGGAAGGGATCACTGGGTACCAGCGGGGACCTGGGACCGCTGGGATGTATTGCCGCAGTCGGGTTCGGGGAATGGAAGGCCCGGTACAAAGGCCAGGTGATGCCCGGCAAAGAAGCCATGGATACGGCCGGTGTCAAGCTGATGCACCTTAACGCCAAAGAAGGGTTGTCCCTGATCAACGGAACATCCGGCATGGTGGGACTGGCCTGCACCGTGATCACCGAGGCCACCAACACCTTGAAAAACTCAGACATCATTGCCGCGTTCGCCATCGAAACCCTGATGGGCCGGATCAATCCGTTTGACGTCCGGGTCCATGAACAAAAATACCATCCCGGCCAGTATGCCACGGCCATGAATCTGACCAAGCTGCTCACCGGATCGGAACTGGCCATTGATGAACAGGAACTGTCTCTTAAACTCCAGGCTGTGCTCAAAAAGCATGAAGGCATTTCCGTGGCTGATATCCCGGTGGAAGACGCCTATTCCATCCGGTGTACGCCCCAGTTTGTGGGTCCCACCAAGGAAGCGGTCAACCATGCCCATGAAGTGCTGCTGCGGGAATTGAACTCCAGTAATGACAACCCCCTGATCTTCACCGAATTTGACACCTTTATCCACAACGGCCATTTTCACGGCCAGCCTATCTCCTTTGCCATGGACTGCTTAGGCATCTCCATGGTCAACCTGGGCGTGGTGTCGGACCGCCGGATCGACCGGTTCATGGATGCGGCCCACAGCACCGGTCTGCCGCCGTTCCTGTGCAAGGAAGACACCGGAGTCCGCATGGGGCTTATGGGCGGGCAGTTCATGACCACCTCGTTGGTGGCGGAAAACCGGACTCTGGCCGTACCGGCCTCCATCCAGTCCATCACCTCCACGGCGGATTTCCAGGATATCGTCAGTTTTGGCCTGATCGCGGGCAGAAAAGCCAGAAAAATTGTGGAAAACACCAATCATATCCTGTCTTTTGAACTGCTGTGCGCCGCCCAGGCGGCAGATCTGCGGGGACCGGAAAAACTGAGTCCGGCCGGGAAAATTATGTTTGATGCGGTGCGTGAAACCCTGGCTTACATGGACAAGGACAAGGTCTATATCGACGATATGGAGGAACTCAAGGCCCGGATCGAATCCGGTGAGTTCGTCAAAAAAGTGGAAGATGCCCTGGGTGAACTGCTGATCGTTCACAAAAAAGAATAGAAAAGAATAGGGGGAGGAATTATGTCAGCGCATCCTGTTGCAGCGAAAATTGTTGATGAATACCGGGAAAACTATCCGGCTTCCAGAGAGCGGCATCAGCGCCTGGTCAAATATATTCCGGGCGGGGCCACAAGGAGCCTGAGCTATTTCAAGCCCTGGCCCATCCATATCGACTATGGCAAAGGGGCCCATGTGTATACCCATGAAGGCCATGAACTTCTGGATGTCACCAATGCTTACGGGGCTCTGGTGCATGGGCACGGGGACCCGGATGTGGTGGCGGCGGTTCAGGAGGGCATTGCCCGTGGATCCCAATATTCCACCCCCACGGACGGTCAGTATCGTCTGGCCAAACTGCTGTGCGACCGGGTGCCGGGGTTTGACAAGGTGCGGTTTCTCAACTCCGGCACCGAGGCCACCATGTTTGCCATGCGAACGGCCAGGGCCATTACCGGAAAGGACAAAATCCTGAAGATGAGCGGCGGGTTTCACGGCACCCATGACTGTGTGGCTGCCTCCACCAAGAAAAACGTCATCACTGCCGGGATTCCGGCGGGCATGACCGTGGACATGATGGAGGTACCGTTCAATGATCCGGATGCAGCCGAAAAAGCGGTCAAAGAAAATGCCTCGGCCCTGGCGGCGGTGATCATGGAACCTTTTTTGGGGGCCGGCGGCGTGGTGCTGCCCAATGAAGGTCTGCTCAAACGAATCCGGGAGGTCACCCAGGCCCATGGGGTTCTGTTGATATTTGACGAAATTTTTTCTTTTCGGGTGAATATCGGCGGGTGCCAGAACCTGTACGGCATCACTCCGGATCTCACCACCGTGGGCAAAGTGGTGGGCGGGGGCCTGCCCATCGGAGTGCTGGGGGGCAAGGCCGAGTTCATGAACATCTACTGTCATGAAAATACGGAAAAACCCCTGTACCACTCCGGGACCTTTAACGGATATGAAACTGTGATGCAGGCCGGGTTTGCCGCCATGACCAAGTATGACGAAAAAACCATCGCCGAAATCAATGCCAAGGGAGACCGGTTCCAGAAAGGACTGCTGGCAAGCATCAGGGACAACGGGTTGAACATCCAGTCCAACCAGATCGGATCGTTGCTCAACATCCACTTTGTGAACCGGCCCACGGTTCAGGCAGCCGACGTGCTGGCCTCGGAAGAGGAGCTGCATACCCTGATGCACCTGTCCCTGCTGAACAAACGGATCTTTAATATCCCCAGGGGACTGTTTATTCTGTCTACAAAAATTTCCGATGATGAGATGGATATGCTCGTGGGTAAAATGGATGAAACCTTGAAAGAGCTGCTGCCGTTGATCAGGGAAAAATATACCCATTTGCTTTTATAATTCATTGGAGAAAGCAGACATGGTATTGGACAGAATTGATAAAAAAATTTTGAATACGCTTCAGGAAAATGGGAAAATCACTAATTCAAAATTGTCGAAAATTGTGGGGATATCCGCCCCTGCCACGCTGGAACGGGTCAAGCGCCTGGAACAGGCAGGGGTGATCTCCCACTTCACGGCAGTGGTGAATCCCGAGAAAATCGGGCTGTCCATCATCGCCATGGTGAACATCAGCCTGAACCTGAGCAACCTGTCCTCCGTGGCATCGATCAAGGAAAAATTCATGGTTCTGGATGAGGTGATTGAATGTTATCAGATTGCCGGCGCCAATGATTTTATTCTCAAGGTGGCGGCCAAAGACATCAAGACCTACGGAGAGTTCATGAACAAGAAATTGACGCAGATAGAAGGGATTCAGATCATTAAATCCTCTTTTGTCATTGATAACGTTAAAGAAAAAAAATGTTTCTGCTGGATCTGGACGAAGAGTACAGAGTGTAAAAGTCAATGCCAACCCTTTTAAATAACGAGGAGTCAGTGAATGGATAAAATTATCATTACCGCAGCGATCACCGGTTCGGTTCACATTCCCACCATGAGTGATTACCTGCCTATCACGCCGGATGAAATTGTGGAAGATGCTGTTAAGGCCTGGGAGGCCGGGGCCGCCATCGCCCATATTCATGTACGGAATCCTGAAAACGGCCTTCCCGTGTCGGACCCGGACCTGTTTTTGGAGGTGCATTCCAAAATCAAATCCCGGTGTAACATGATTCTTTTGCCCACCACCGGGGGAGGGATGAACCAGACCACCGAAGAAAAACTGATCCCGATCAAGAAACTGAAACCGGAAATGTGTTCGTTTGATCCGGCACCCTTCAATTTCGGGATTTTTCAGATCGCCAGCCGGTTCAAGGAATTCAAGCATGAGTGGGAAAAAGATTATCTGGAGCTGTGCAAGAATGTGACATTTCGCCCGACCTTTAACGACGACCTGGTCTATGCCAAGACCTTTCTGGAGATTGGCACCAAACCGGAATTCGAGATCTATGAACTGGGACATGTGTCCTATGTGAAATGGCTCATGGAGGAAAACCTGGTGAAACTGCCAGTGCACCTGCAGTTTGTGTTCGGTCCCATGGTGGGGTGGATGACCCCGTCCGTCAAACATCTGGTCCTGATCCATGACGAAGCCAAAGAGGTGCTGGGTGAAGAAAATTTCACATGGTCCGTGGCAGCCGGCGGCCGGTTCCAGATTCCTATCACGTCCACGGCCATGGCCATGGGCGCCCAGAATGTCCGAATCGGACTCGAGGATTCTGTTTATGCTGGCAAAGGGGTCATAGCCAAGGCATCCGCCGATCAGGTCAAGATGATCAAAAACGTGGCAAAGGAGATGAGCCTGGTGCCGGCCACCTCGGATGAAGCAAGGGAGATTCTGGGGCTTAAGGGGCTGGACAAGGTCAATTTCTGAGGATGATATAAAACGTGAAACATAAAGGAGGGATCATTTGAACTACTCAGGTTATGCTTCAATTCACGCAAGACACATTCCTGACAAGGTTTGCCTGATTGAAAGAACTCCCGGAGAAGGTGCCCGGCGCACCTTTACCTGGCAGGAATTCAATGACGAGATCAACCGCACCGCCAATTACCTGGCAAAGGAACTGGGGGTGAAAAAAGGGGATTTTGTCATGCATCTCCAGAACAACTCTCTGGAATGGCTGGTCACCTATTATGCCATCATCCGTCTGGGCGCGGTCGTGGTGCCGCTGAATTTCCGGTTTGAAGGCCCGGATGTCCAGTATGCAGCAGGCGTGTGCAACCCGGATGTATTTATTCTGGGATCGGAGTTCCTGAGAGTGGTCCAGCCGATTCAGGACACATTGACCACCATCAAGCATTATATCTGTGTCGGTAAAGAGGTGCCGTCGGACATGATCGATTATGCCGATATCCGGAAATACGGAAATACGGAAGACGCCCTGGTACAAGTGGAACGGGACCACGGCTTGGCCATGATGTTCACCTCAGGTACCACAGGCAAGCCCAAACCGGTGCTCCACACCCACTATTCGTTGAATAGCACGGCCGTGGGCAACGGCATGACTTATTATGTACAGAAAGATGACAATTATCTGATTTTTCTGCCATTGTATCATTCTGGCACCCTGTTTTTGTGGGCACCGTTTTATGCCACGGGTGCTGCCGGAACCATTATCAAGGATTTCAAGGATCCGAAATGGATCATTGAGGCCATCGCCGCAGAGGGCTGCACTGATATGTTGTTTGTCGTGCCCATCGCCATCGCCATTCTCAACGCAATGAACAAGGGAACGATTCAGTTGTCAGATTATGATCTGTCTTCCTGGAAATACATGGAAGTCGGTGCCCAGCCCGTACCGTTTGATATCATGAAGGAACTGGTGGAAAAACTGCCCTGCAAAGTCTCCAATATCTATGGGATTACCGAAGGCGGCGGGGGCGGGACGTTTAATCTGTATCCCGAGGATGTCCTGACCAATCCTGGGTCCATCGGCAAACCCACCTTCAGTGTGGAAGCAAAAATCGTGGATCCTTTAGGCGAAGAACTGCCTGCGGACGAAGTGGGGGAACTGGTCTTCAGAACGCCCCGCATGATGCATGAATATTATTCCAATCCTGAAAAAACGGCAGAGACAATAAAAAATGGTTGGCTTTATACCGGAGATCTATTAAAAAGGGACAAAGACGGGTATTTTTACATTGTGGACCGCATGAAAGACATGATCACCAGTGGGGGTGAAAATATTTATCCTGTGGAGATCGAGGATGCGATCATGGACCATCCGGATATCGATGATGTTGCCTGTATCGGATATCCGGACGACCGGCTGGTGGAAATCGTGATGGCCGTGGTTCAGCTCAAGGAGGGGCGGCAGATGACCGAAGATGAAGTGATCGAATTTGCCAAAACCAAGCTGTCATTGTATAAGGTGCCCAGGAAAGTGATATTTGACGAAGTCCCCCGGAACCCAACGGGGAAACTAATGAAACCTCAGCTCAGACAGAAATATACCGGCCGTAAAGAGGCGTTTAAACAATTGGCATAAGTTCCGACCCAAGTTGACGACAGTATGGATGCAAAGGGCCTGCAGCTCTGATAACATCATAATTTTAAACTTTTTAGGAAAGGAACAGACATGATGAAATTTCGCACATCTTCAAGTTTACTGCTGGTATTTATGGTAGCGGCCTTGATGATCATTTGCTCGGGATTGGCGACGGCGTCGTCTCTGGACAAATGGAAACCGAATTTCGATCCCAGCGGGGCCAAGTACAAATGCATTATATCCAATGTGTCTACACCTGCGCTGGTGGGGACCCATGCCGGGTTTGAAATGCGTGATGAGCTGTGGAAACGGACCAATGGCCAAATTTATATCGATTTCAAACCGCTGTCCATTCTCGGCGGCGAGGTGGAGGTGCTGAACATGCTTCAGATGGGTGCCATCCAGGGCATGGGAGTGTCCTCGGTGGCGTCCACCAATCTGGGGCCCCGGTTCGGTATTGTAAACCTGCCGTTTCTGGTGGATTCCTTTGAAAAACTGGACAAGTTCATTGCCAATGAAAAACTGTTCGGCCATTTTCTGAATGCCATGGACCATCAGGGAATCACCGGTCTGGATATCACCGGATACGGCCATTACGGCTGGGCCACCACCGTGCCGGTGAGAAGCATTGAAGATGCCAAAAAAGTGAAGTTCAGAACCGCTGAGGCGGCAGTGAATCAGTTAACATACCGCAACTGGGGATTCAACCCGGTCGCCATGCCCTGGCCGGATGTTCAGGTAGCATTGAAACAGGGCGTCATCACCGGTTTGGACCATACTCTGGCCGTATGCAATTTGACCAAAAAATTCGAAGTGGCCAAATATTTCACCCAGATCAACTATGCCCAGGGCCTGTTTATCTGGATCTTTAACAAAGCCTGGCTGGCCAGTCTTCCCGAAGATCTTCGAAACACCTTTGTGGAAACGGTGAAGGACGTATGTGCGGAAAACCGGAAAAGAACCGCTGTCTGGGAAGAAGAGAACAAGAAAAATGCCGCCGAAGAGGCCGGGGTGGAGTTTATCCAGCTGCCTGAAGAAGAGATGGTGACACTCAAGGATTTGAGTATGGACACCTATGAGAAATACGCCGGTGAAATCAATAAACTATATCCCGGTGATACCTATCAGCCGGATAATTATCTCAAAGAGGTTCAGAATTTTTTGAGCGAATAATCTCTGGAATTTGACTGAGCGGGCCTGCTTGCATCGAGCAGGCCCGACCCTTTTATCTCATTTACTTAATTGTTGAGCCGGGACGGGTTTTATGCTTGGAAAAACACTCAGGAAACTGGACGAAACGATCGGCCGCATCGAAGAATGGTCTCTTTTTATTATCGTGATCGTCGCTTTGATATCTTTGTTCTTCAATGTGGTGCTCCGATATGGATTCAATTATACCCTTGCCTGGAGCGAGGAGCTGGTGCGGATTGTGATCATCTATTCCACCTTCATCGGCGCCAGCGTCGCGATCAAGCAGCGGGCCATGATTCGCATTGATGCCATTGTCCAGATTTTTCCGAAATTGAAAAAGGGCCTGACGTTTTATACCAATATTCTGATGCTGGTATTTGCAGCAATGATGGTTTTTTATGGGTACAAGATGACACATCTTCAGCTCATCACCCACCAGAAAACCATTATCATGCAGATTCCCCTGGTGATTGTCTACGCAATCATGCCGGTCACCGGTGTGATGCTGTTTCTCAGGACTGTACAGGTGATGTTTCAGGATTTTTTCTCCAAATAGAAAAGGGCCTTTTTAATGCAGACAAGTGACTTAATTATTCTTTGTATCCTGTTGGGGTGCATGTTTACCTATGTGCCTGTATTCCTGTGTCTTTTTTTTACTTCGGCCATCGGCCTGTTTTTCTTTCTGAACATGCCGCTTGATCTTTTGATCCAGACTCTTTTCAGAAGTCTGGATAATTTTTCTCTGGTGGTGGTGCTGTTTTTTATTCTCTGCGGCAATATCATGAGCAAAGGCAAAACCGTGGAAAAACTCATCAACCTGGCCAATTCACTGGTCAGCTGGCTTCCGGGCGGCCTGGGCATGGCCGGGGTCATCGGGTGCGGACTTTTCGGGGCCATTTCCGGATCGACCGTTGCCACGGTGGTGGCCCTGGGCGGGTTCATGATCCCGGCATTGATGAAAAACGGATATGATGAAAGATACACCCTGGGGCTGATGACCACCTCCCCGAATCTGGGCGTGATCATCCCGCCCAGTATCAGCATGATTTTTTATTCTATGATCAGCAATGTCTCTTTGGAGGGGCTGTTTATCACCGGATTCATTCCAGGCCTTTTGATCATTGCCTGTGTTTGTCTCTATACCTGGCTTAAATACCGCAACAGGACCGATATCAAACGGCTTCCCGCTCCCAGGCTGAGAGATTTGCTGACGATTTTCAGGGAGGGATTCTGGGCGTTGATGCTTATTGTCATCATTTTCGGCGGCATTTTTTCGGGTATGTTCACAGCCAACGAAGCCGCTGTGGTGGCATCTGTATACGCTTTTTTCGTGGAATTTTTTATTTACCGGTCCATGACTTTTAATGATATTAAGGAAGTGACGGTGACATCGGCGGTCACTTCTGCAACCCTCCTGCTCATAGTGGCTTCCGCCACCTGTTTCGGGCGGTATCTCACATTTGAAAATATCCCCAACCGGGTGGCTGAGGTGGTGGTGGCTTCCATCCAATCCCCGGTCATGTTTCTGCTGGCCATGAACATTCTGCTGCTGATCATCGGCATGTTCATGGATATCATCTCCGCAACACTGATCCTGGGGCCGGTGTTTCTGCCCCTTCTGGGGCCGTTTGGTGTGGATCCTATGCATTTCGGACTGATCATGACCGTGAACCTTGCCATCGGGTACTGTACCCCGCCCATGGGGGTGAGCCTTTTCATCACCGGGTCATTGGCCAGCCGGGATATTATTTATGTGTCCCGGGCCATCTGGCCGTTTCTGATCATACAGATCAGTGTGCTGTTTTTTCTGACCTATTTTCCCCAGGCAGTGCTGTTTCTGCCCCGAATGTTCGGATATAATTAACGAGAAAAACCCGCAACCCGGGCCTGCTCCTCTTTCTTTCCGGTTGTTTTCGGCTGGAAAAGAGGAGCAGCAGGGTCGCGACCTTTGCTGACAGTTGCCGTGCCTGCCGGCAGGCGCTAAATACCTTTGCTGATGATGTCCGGGTTGTGGCGCAGCCGTTCCTGAAGCCCTCTGGAAACGGTCCAGTGCTGTTCAAATTCATCCCAGAAGTCCCGGTTTTCGTCTTTCCAGTTGTCGCCGAATCGCAGATCGAAATGATCCCCGAGTTTGTCAAACAGCAGCTTCCAGGTGGGTTTGCCTTCATTCTTGGCACCCATGAACTCTTCAATCAAGGTATCCAGGTCACTCAAATGCTCTTTGGGCAGATAGGACAATGCCCCTTTTTGATGGATTCCATCAGGGCTTGGGGGTTCATGGCGTTGGCAGTAAGCATGATGGCTGGAATGCCCCGTTTGACGCATTCCTCCAGCAGTTTGATACCGTTTACCCCCATGATGTCCAGAATGGCCAGATCATACCGGGTCTTATAGATTTTTTCCGAAGCAGTGTCATAATCGGTGGCAGAATCCACCTTCGCGGTATCCAGAATTTCCTGAATGGTTTCGATGATATCCTGCTCATCATCCACTGCCAGAATGTGTTTGCCGTTCAAAAAAGATGGGGACATGATAAGTTCTCCTTGACTGGAAATTTATATATGAAACCTTATCCTAATTGTTTATTTATAATATTCTGTTAATGTAGGGTATTTATTTAATAAAATTAATAAGTCTTTAAAATTTTCCTAATTTTAGATAATTACTTAAAATTAGAGGAAAAGTCAAGAATTAACAGATCCCTCCGGGGCGACGGAACAGATCAAAATACAGTTGCAGAATTCGGTGTCAATCGATATGGTAAGCACGCTTTTACTGAGGCGCAACAAAATGTCGGATGAATGACGACATTTGAAAAAGGGGGGGGCATGAGACCATTGATGAGCAAGATCGTCACGTTTACAAAAATAGCGGCTATCGCCGGACAGCTCAGAAAAGCCGGTAAAACAGTTGTTTTCACCAATGGATGCTTTGACCTGGTTCACGCCGGGCATGTCAAGTATCTGTCAGCGGCAGCGGACCTGGGGGACGTTCTGGTCTTGGGGCTTAATTCCGATACGTCCGTAAAAAAAATCAAAGGGGAAAAACGTCCTGTTATCCATCAGGAACAACGGGCCTGTGTCGTTGCGGCTCTGCAGATGGTGGATTATGTGGTGCTGTTCGATGCGCCCGATCCATTGGAATTGATTGAAACGGTTTGCCCGGATGTTCTGGTGAAAGGGGCGGACTGGGCAGAAGATGCCATTGTGGGCGCGGATTTCGTCACGGCCAGGGGCGGGCGGGTGGCACGGATCGATCTGGCGCCGGGTATTTCCACCACCACCATTATTCAGCGGATCGGGGCGTTGTATTACGGAATGGATTCATGAAGGTTTTTTCTCATTTTTCAGACTGCTCCCATCTGGTGCATGGGGTGTTCACCCGCCACGGGGGAGTGAGCCGGCCGCCGTTTGATTCTCTGAACGTGGGGATCGGTACCGGGGATGATCCGGCAGCGGTCATGGAAAACCGGCAGCGACTCCTGTCCTGTCTGGGGATGTCCCGGGCGGTCTTTCTGAATCAGGTTCATGGCAAAGAGGTGCTGGTTTTGGCCAGAGAGGACAACCCGGATCCGGGCCTGTTCTGGAAGCCCGGTCATCCAGCGGCCGGAAACGTTCCAGCGGCAGATGCCGTGGTCACCGACCTGACAGACCTGGCCCTTGTGATTCAGGTGGCGGACTGTCAGGCGGTTATGCTGGCGGATCCCAGAAAAAATGTCATTGCCAACGTGCATTCCGGCTGGCGGGGAAGCGTCGAAAACATCATCGGGCGGTGCGTGGATATCATGGTCCGCCGGTTCGGGTGCGATCCCAGACGGATTTTGGCGGGAATATCCCCGTCACTGGGTCCCTGCTGTGCCCAGTTCATCCATTACCGAAAAGAGATTCCTGAACCTTTGTGGCGGTATAAACGGCCGGATCAGGCGTATTTCAACTTCTGGGAGATGTCTTTGGATCAGTTGCGGGAAAAAGGAGTGGTTCCGGATCACGTCATCAACATGAGTGTGTGTACCCGGTGCCGTCCCGACCTGTTTTTTTCCTATCGGCACGCCGGGCGGACCGGCCGGTTCGCCTGTGTCCTCGGTCAGGTGTGATGCAAGAAAAGAATGGCGGATCAGGGGTTTTTCACGTTGACTTCGCTGAAATCATATGATAATTGCACACAGATAAATTGATCTTTGAACAGCCATGGCAGACAGGGGAACACGAGGGCCTTGATGAAAAAAGAAACCGGTAAAACCATCCGAGAATTGGGGTATTTTGCCAGCCTTGGCATGTCGGTGGCCCTGTCGATTTTTATCGGTCTCGGCGTGGGGCTTTGGCTGGATAAGAAGTTTGATACCAACCCGGTTCTGATGTTTGTGGGACTGCTGTTTGGAATTATTGCCGGATTCAGCAATATTATCCGGGCCGGGAAAAAAGGGAAGAAGTATTGATGCAGGATCTGACAAAAGTGGTTGATTTGGTCACAAAATCCAATTGGCTGCTGTTGGTGCTGGCTGCCATGGTGACGGTCATGACCACATCCACGCCGTTTTATCTGGGTGTACTGGCCGGCGGATTGATTGTGGCGGTCAATTTCCATCTTTTGAAGCGGACCATTGAAAAGGACATACGACCCGAGACGGTCATGGAAAAAGGACGGTCCTGACGGGACGTGTCCTGATAAAGTATTACATCCGGTTTGCTGTCAGCGGCATTCTGATTTTTTTGCTGATATCAAATCATATTGTTCATCCGCTGGGGCTTCTGACAGGCCTGTCAGTGGTGGTTGCAAGCGTGTTCCTGGTAACGGTGCTTGTGGTGACAAGATTATATTTCAAGGAGGCGGTATAAGGTGGAACATCCGTATTTATTACTGACATCGGTTTTTGGACTGTTTGGATTGGAAGAATGGGCGGCAAGTCATCCACATGTAACCTATATGTGGTTTGCCATGATTATTTTGATCTTTTTCGGCTGGCTGGCGGGAAAAAGCGTTACCCTGGTGCCTGAAACCGCGCAGAACGTATTTGAAGTGCTGATCTCCGGTATGGAAGAATTCGTGGTCAGTATCACCGGAGAAGAAGGCCGTAAGTCCTATCCTCTGCTGATAACCATTTTTCTTTTTGTTCTGGTGGGCAACCTCATGGGCCTGGTGCCGTCTCTTTATCCGCCGACCGCCAGTGTGAATACGACCATGGCGCTGGCACTGATCGCAGTGGGTTGGAGCCATGTGGTGGGCATCTGGCAGCACGGATTCAAGTATATCAAGCATTTTTTAGGACCCGTACCGCTGATGATCCCCCTGTTTCTGCCCATTGAATTGATTGCCCATACCGCCAGGGTCCTGTCACTGACCTTCCGTCTGTTTGGAAACATGATGGGGCATGAACTGGTGGTACTCATTCTTCTGATGCTGGGCGGAATGTTTTTGGCCCCCCTGCCGGTGATGGCCATGGGAGTTTTCGTGGCCCTGGTGCAAGCATTTGTGTTCTTTCTGCTGTCCACCATGTATATTGCCGGTGCCATTGAAGAAGCGCATTGATTTGGTTTTTTTACGGGAAATGGAAGAAGCCCGTGTGTATTAACATAACGTTGTTTAACTTTAAGGTAAGAGGAGTCAAAAATGGAATTTCTTGTAGGTAGTGTGTGGGCTGCAGGTCTGGCAATCGGTATTGCCGCATTTGGTTGCGGTATCGGACAGGGCCTGGGTTTGAACGGTGCGATGAGCGGTATTTCCAGAAATCCGGAAGCTGCCGGTAAAATTCAGGTGAACATGCTGATCGGTCTGGCTCTGATCGAATCTCTGTGTATTTATGCACTGGTTGTGTCCCTGATCCTCATGTATGCGCATCCGGCACTCCAGGCTGCGACTGCTGCGATCGGCGGACATTGATCCGAAGTACAGCAGTAATATGAAATAGTACCCCAAAAGGTGCAGGGCACATGCCCTGCACCTTTTTTCGTTTATGCTCAAGGAGGGTAAAGATGGGACAGTCAACCATTGAGTTTTCAGCCCTGCCCGATGACACAGACCCACAGTTGAGACATTTTTTTCGGGTGCCGGTCCATGATGAAAAATACGGCGGTTCGGTTTTTATTTCCGATATCGGCTTCAGGATTTCAGAAATCAGCCAGACGGGGATTGGCGTTATCGTTGAAAACAACCAGACTTTTGAAGTCGGAGAACGTCTTGAGGCCTGCCGATTGCAGTTTGATGAGCTCGTTTTGCCCGGTCTGACCGGAAAGATCGTCCATTGTTCTTTTCATGATGATTTCTGGAAATTCGGTATCCAGTGGGTTAACATGACTCATGCCCATAAACAACAGATGGAGGCGCTGCATTCCAGGCTGAAAAAGCAGCTGATGGCATCTTCGCAGCCATCTGTGCCGGAAGACGCGGGCACAGAGAAATGAGTCAGAAAAAAGACATTATGGGAAAAATCCTGGCATGTGATGACGGGGAAGATGAGAGCCTGACCCGGGAGCTGGATTGTCTGATCTACCGCAGTGAGCCCGGGGATCCCACAGATGATGGATCGGCATCCGGCCCTTCGGCGGATTCCTGGAAAGTGATCAGAGACAATGTCTCGGTGCAGGTATGGGAGACCAGCGGCCGAATAAGGCTACGGGTGTCGCTGGGAAAAAGCCGCCGAATTTCCATGAAACAGATCGCCAGTATTGCCGTGGATGCGATTATTCAGGAGCTGAAAAAGGAGGAGTCAAGGTGATTATCATCTGTCCCAAATGCAGTAGAAAGCATAAGGTCAATCCGGATGCGGTGAAGCCTTATGTTCAGTCTGGAAAAAAGCTGTTTGCCACGTGTAAGGCTTGCAAGTACAGATTCCCTGTGTTGAAAAATACCTTGAAAACGCTGGAAACAGGAGCCTTCCGGGCTGTATCCGAAGATAAGATCCGGGCCAGAAAAATTTGTGTGACCTTGAGCAAAGGCGGTGTCGGGAAAACCACCACATCGGTGAATTTGAGCTGCGGCCTGGCTCTGACCGGTTACCGGGTTCTGCTGGTGGATACCGATACTCAGGGCCAGTCAGGTTATATGCTGGGAAAAAAGCCGGGAGCAGGTCTCACGGAGCTGCTTACCGGTGAGCTGAAGCCGGATGAGTGCATTCTGAAGGTCCGGAATAATCTGTGGCTTCTGGGCGGAGGGAAATCACTAGCCGGTGTAAAGCGCATCATAGACCGGAAAAGCTTTGGTGCGGAGTGGGCACTTTCTGAAGCCTTGTCAAATTTGGACAGGCAGTATGATTTTATTATCATGGATACGTCACCGGGGTGGGATCAGCTGATCGTCAATGTATTGTTCTATGCCACCGAAGTCCTGGTGCCGGTGGCTTTGGAAGTAATGCCCCTTCACGGTCTGTCTGAATTCTTGAAAAGTCTGGGTTCCATCCAGAAATACAGGAAGGAGATTGAGCTCAAATATATTGTCCCCACATTTCTGGATACCCGGATCAAGGGGCCCCAGGCCCTGTATGCCCAGTTGAAAAGATTGTATCCGGACCAGTTGTGTGCCCCTGTTCATTACAGTGAAAGCCTGACGGAGCTCCGTCCTTTGGCAAATCCATTTTTGAATTCGCACCGGGATCCAGGGCCTCCGCCGATTATCGGGAGCTGGTCAGAACCGTCAGCAGGAATGACAAAGCCTTTTTATAAAAAAGTCTGGAATCAGAGCCTGGCAATCTCTTCGGTAGTGATCACCTTGATCTGATGTTTTTTGAGAATCCCAAGGGCCTTGTCATGGTCGTCGAACCGGAACACCATGATGGCGTTTTTGCACTGGGGATTGGCAAAGGCATACATGTATTCCACATTGACATTCTGCATCCATAACGGATCCAGAACCTTGTTCAGACCGCCGGGTTCATCAGACACTTCTACGGCCAGCACCTTGGTTCTCCCCACGGTAAATCCTTCCTTGCGAAGGGCCTGTTCCGCTTTTTCGTTGTCGTTTACAATGAGGCGCAGGACCCCGAAATCCGTGGTATCCGCCAGAGACAACGCCCGGATATTCACATCCGCATCCCGTAAAATAGCGGTGACTTCCGCCAGGCGGCCTTCTTTGTTTTCAATAAATATGGATATCTGTTCGGCAAGCATGTCGATCTCCTTTATGAAAAGTTTCGGTTATCAATGACCCGGACGGCTTTCCCCTGGCTTCGCTGAATGGTTTTAGGTTCCACCAGCATGACTTTGGCGGTGACCCCCAGGGTTTCCTTGATATCGGTGGCGATTTTGTTTTCCATGGTCTGAAGGCTTTTGATATCGTCCCTGAAAACCGTTTCGTCGATTTCCACTTTGACTTTCAGGGTATCCAGGTTTTCTTTCCGGTCCACTTCCAGCTGATAGTGGGGCCGGGTGGTCTGACTTTCCATGAGCACACTTTCGATCTGGGACGGAAACACGTTGACCCCCCGGATGATGAGCATATCATCGGTCCGTCCGGCCGGCTTGCTCATGCGCACAAAGGTGCGGCCGCAAGTACATGGGGTTGGATTCAGAGAGGAAATGTCCCGGGTCCGGTACCGGATCACCGGAAACGCCTCTTTGGTGAGGGAGGTGAAAACCAGTTCTCCGGACTCCCCATCAGGCAGAACCTGTCCGGTTTCCGGATCGATGATTTCCACAATAAAGTGATCCTCGAACACGTGAAGCCCCTGTTGCTCCTCAGTACATTCAATGGATACCCCCGGCCCGATGATTTCGCTCAGTCCATAGATGTCCACTGCCTTGAGATGCAGTTTGGATTCCAGTTCGTGCCGCATGTTTTCAGTCCAAGGTTCTGCACCGAATATCCCGGATTTGAAAAACAGGTCCTTGAAATCCACTCCCATGTCATCAGCGACTTCTGCCAGATGAAGGATATACGACGGGGTGCCACACAGAATCGTGGGCTTGAAATCTTTCATAATGGTGATTTGCCGCCGGGTGTTTCCGCCCGACACCGGAATGACCGATGCCCCCAGCCGCTCCGCTCCATAGTGGGCGCCTAAGCCCCCGGTAAACAGCCCGTATCCAAAGGCATTGTGGATGATATCCCCTGAACCGGCACCGGCCGCAGCCAGGCTTCGAGCCATAAGACTGGCCCAGGTGTCCACATCCCGCCGGGTGTATCCCACCACTGTGGGTTTGCCCGTGGTGCCGGAAGAGGCGTGAATTCTCACCACCTGCTCCATGGGCACGGCAAACATGTTGTAAGGGTAATTGTCCCTTAAATCCTGTTTGGTGGTAAAGGGAATATTCTGGAGATCATCCAGGGTCCGGATGTTTTTTGGTGTGATGCCTGCGGTTTCAAACTGTCTTCTATAGAACGGGACCGTGGCGTAAACCCGCTGCAGGGTATTTTGCAGCCGGCGTAACTGGATCGCTTCCAGGCCCTCCCTGGGCATGGTTTCAAAATCGATATCAAAAATAGACATGGGTTTTCCTTTGATGCAAACAGGCTTTCAGCCCGGCCGGAACAAAGCCGGCCGGGCTAATCAAGAGTTCCTTTGAATAGTGGTTTCCGTTTTTCAAGAAATGCGGCGGTGCCTTCTTTTGCGTCCTCACTGGCCATGGTCAGACCGAACGCATCATTTTCAATCCGGCATCCTGTCTCCAGATCCACATTGCTTCCGTTGAGGATCACTTCCTTGGCGGCCCTCAAGGATGCCCGTCCCCGGGAGGCGATAACGGCGGCGGTTTTCATTACGGTTTCCATGAGCTGGTCAGGGGCGCAGATCTGGTTGACCATGCCGTACTCACAGGCCTGTTGCGCGGTGATGTTTTTGCCGGTGAATACCATTTCCCGGGCCCGGTAAGTCCCCACCAGGCGCGCCAGGCGCTGGGTACCACCGAATCCCGGAATCAGGCCCAGGGTGATTTCCGGAAGCCCGAACATCGCTTTTTCAGATGCATAGATAAAGTCGCAGGCCAGGGCTGCTTCTGAACCGCCGCCAAGGGCATATCCGTTGACTGCGGCGATGGCCGGAATGGGCAGGTTTTCAATTTTTGAAAATATTTTCTGCCCTTTTCTGGAGAAATTTTTCCCCTGCAACGGGGTCATGCGGCTCAGTTCAACAATATCAGCCCCCGCCACAAAGGCTTTTTCGCCGGCCCCCGTGAGGACTAAAACCCGGATTTCCGGATCGGCCGCCACCTGGTCCAAAGCCTGGTCCAGTTCGTCGAACAAGGCATTATTCAGGGCGTTCAATGCTTTGGGGCGGTTAAACTGTATCAGGGCAATGCTGTTTTTTTGGTAAAAATAATGGTTTCAAAGCTCATGACGATCTTCTCCTTTTCACTATTTGGTTACTGTATGGTTTTTGGTCATAATTGCCGGGGATTGGTGGCATCCACATATTTTTGAATTCCGGTGGCGATGGCATCACACAGGGAATCCTGGTAGGCAGGATTCAGAAGCCGCTCACATTCCAGTTTGTTGGAGATGAATGAAGTTTCAACCAGAATGGCAGGCATGCGCGCTCCCAGAAGCACGTAAAACGGAGCCTGTTTGACACCCAGGTCGGTTATTTTTGAGTATTTTTTTTCATTTCCTGAACCAGGGAGAGATGAACATCACTGGCCAGCCGGGTGGACTCACCGATCTTGGCATGTTTCATTAAATCACTTAAAATGAATTCCAGATCGGAAATGTTTTTCTTGGATGTGGCATTTTCCCTGGCAGCCACGGCAATGGCCTGTTCATCCGTGGCCAGGTTCAGCAAATAGGTTTCGATACCGGCCAGTTTTTTGTTTCGGGCTGCATTGGTGTGCAGGGAAATAAACAGATCCGCCCGCTGAGTGTTGGCCATGGCCGTGCGTTCCTCCAGGGTCAGTTTTCTGTCACTGTCTCTGGTAAGAATCACTGTGCACTGCAGCCGGTGTTTGAGTCTTTCAGCCAGGTTTTTGGCCAGTTTCAGCACGATGTCTTTTTCCCAGACCCCTTTGATGTACCCGGGCGCCCCCGGATCACTGCCCCCGTGACCCGGATCGATAACAATTTTCCGGACACCCAGGGCCAGTTGCCGCGCAATGTCCGAGGACTTGAGATTGTCTGTGGTGATGGGGCTGGTTCTCACCGGTTGTCCGCCGGTTTCCGCTGTCGCTGGTAACTGCCCTGGATCTGTGTCGCTGCCGCCCTCGCCCCAGACATCAATGACAATCCTGAACGGGTCATTCAAAGAAAAGATTTTATAGTTTTCAAAAGATTTGATGTCCACCACCACCCGGACGGTATGAGGCAGATACTGGCCGGCCCGGGCCTGCTTTAGCAAATCATCGTTGATGGGGGTGTGTTCGGCCACTCCTTTTCCCAGAAGCGCCTGGGGGATATCCACGTACAGCCGCTGGAACGGGATGTCCAGCTCCGGGTCTTTTTTGAGAAGATGATGGGAAAAGGACCGGTCCTGATCCGCATTGATGACAATCCGGGTATATTCCGGATTGGACCAGAACCGAAGGTCTGTGACATATGCGTCCGGGCCGGATGGGTCTGAAACAGTGCCATTTTTTTCCATATCTGGCGTTTCTTCCGGTTCATTTGTCAGATCTTGCATAACGGCCTCAAGGGTGGTGGCTTCCGAATCCGACAGGGCAGGGGAGGAAGACGGGACAAGCGGCTGTGTCAGGGAGTCTTTACGGGTTTCCGCTTTTTTGGAACGGATGTGCCGGGGCGGGTGCGCTTCAGGATCCGGATTTTCGGAAAGGGCCTTTAGCCGGGATGACGCCCGTTGATTATATGCTGAAGACGGGTATTTATTCCGGATTCTCACCAGCAGATCCACGGCCCGGGTTCTGAAAAAAACATCATCGGACAGGGTATACAGCTGCAGGTACAGTTCAGCGGCCCGGTACATGCCGGCAGGTGCCCAGGAACTTTGGGGATGGGTTTTGTAAATGCCCTCATATTGCTGAATACAGTGCAGCCATTCCGATATTTTCTGGCGCTTGACCGGAGAATGCCGCAGTGCTTTGAACGCGGCGTCCGCTGCCAGGTAATCCTGTCTGGGAACCGATGCTGTGGCATTGCCGCTTAAATTCAAGCAGAGCAAAAACAAGATGATGATTGCGCCTGTTTGAACGATGGATATCCGGATCCTGTGTGCCGTCGGCGGGGTAAACATGGATCAGACCCCGGCCTTTTGTTTGATTTCATGTAAAAAATTCAGTCCTTCCAGCGGGGTCATGCGGGTAATATCCACCTGTCTGAGCAGGTCCAGTATGTCGGTTTCTCCGGTGCTGAACAGTTCCAGCTGTCCGTCAGGCCTGTTTTTTTTTCTTCGTTTCCTGGATACCGGTTTTGAAGAAACAGGTTCAATCGGCCATTGATTGTTATCCGACCGCTCGATTGCCTCCATCACCTGTTTGGCATCGTCGATGATCTCATGGGGAATCCCTGCCAGCCTTGCCACCTGAATGCCGTAGCTTTTGTTGGTGCCGCCTTTAACCAGTTGCCGCAAAAACACGATATGGTCGTTGAATTCTTTGACTGCGATGTGAAAGTTCTGTATCCGTGGATAGGTTTCCGCCAGCCGGATCAGTTCGTGATAATGGGTGGCAAAAAGGGTTTTAACCCCTTTTCCGGACAGGTCATGAAGATACCGGGCCACGGCCCAGGCAATGCTCATACCATCATAGGTAGAGGTGCCCCGGCCGATTTCGTCCAGAATCACCAGAGACCGGGGGGTGGCATTGTTCACGATGTTGGCGGTTTCTTCCATTTCCACCAGGAAGGTGGATTGGCCGGAACTCAAGTTATCCAAGGCACCCACCCGGGTAAAGATTCGGTCCACCAGGCACAGGGAGGCGGTTTTGGCCGGCACGAATCCTCCCATCTGGGCCATGACCACCGTTAGTGCCACCTGTCTCAGTACCGTGGATTTTCCGGCCATGTTGGGGCCGGTGATCAGCAGAATCTGATTTTGCTCATTGTCCATGTCAATGGAGTTGGGTACGTACCGTTCTCCGGTGATCAGCTTTTCCACCACCGGGTGCCGGCCGTCGGTGATGGTGATGCATGACTGATCATTCATTGTGGGACGGGTGTATCCGTTTTCCGAAGCGGTTCGGGCCAGCCCCTGGAGGACATCCACCGTGGCGATGAAATCCGCCATTTTTAAAATGATCACGGCATTGCCCACCACCTGGTCCCGCACGGTGCAGAAGATATCGTATTCCAGGGCGTTACGTTTGTCCTGGGCAGACAGGATTTTGGCTTCTACCTGCTTCATTTCATCGGTAATGAAGCGTTCCGCATTGACCAGGGTCTGTTTCCGGATGTAATGGCCGGGCACCTGGGGGGCCTGGTTTTTGGAGACTTCGATAAAATAGCCAAACACTTTGTTGTATTTGATTTTCAGAGAAGACAGCCCGGTTTTTTCCTTTTCTTCGGCCTGAGCTTTGGCGATCCAGGATTTTCCATCCCTGGAAATGGATACCAGTTCATCAAGTTCCCGGCTGTAGCCATCGTTGATCAGGCACCCTTCATTGAGTACATGGGGCGCGTCTTCCCGAATGGCGGTTTCGATGAGACCGGTCAGGGCCCCCAGCCGGTCCAGTGCCGGTTCCAGATCCCGGACCCGGCTGCCGTTGAGCAACGGGTGGTCCAGCCGCTCCAGAACAGCAAACAGTTCCGGTAAACAGGCCAGAGAATTTTTCAGTGCCAGCAGGTCTCTGGCGTTTCCCTGACCCATGGACACCTTGCTGCCCAGCCGCTCCAGATCATACACGGATTTGAGCGTGGTTGTCAGGGCCTGATGAACATGGGGGGCATCGATCAACCGCTGAATTGCGCCCGACCGCAGTTCGATTTCTTCCCGATTCATCAGGGGATGCCGCAGCCATTGTTTGAGCTTCCGGCTGCCCATGGCTGTGGCGGTTTTGTCCAGCACCGCAATGAGCGAGCCTTTTCGGTCCCGGGTCTGGAGATTGGCCAGCAGTTCAAGATTCCGGCATGTCCGGTCATCCAGTTTTAAAAACTGTTCCAGGTCATAGGGGCAGATTTGAAACACGTGGGCGGTGTCCTGCATCTGGGTGTCCTGAACATAGGCGGTCACCGCCCCTGCCGCACTGATGGCGGCCGGCATATGGTCGATACCGAACCCGTTTAGGGTGATGGTGTTAAATTTTTTTGTCAGGCGGTCTCTGGCATCGGATTCCTGGAAAGTGGCGGCCGGCAGATAAGTCAGTTGCCGACCGGCCAATGCCTGCCGAAGGGGGGAAAAACCGGGATCTTTTTCCATTTGTTCGGACAGCAATACTTCCCTGGGGTCCAGCTTCAGGGCTTCATCGATCAGCGTGCCCGGGATGCCGGTTCCTTTTTTCGGAATTTCACAGGTGGTGAAACTGCCCGTGGAAATGTCCAGACAGGCCAGGGCAGCCCGGTCCCGGATGACGGAAAGTGCCAGCAGAAAATTGTTGGTGCCCTGATCCAGCAGGGTTTCATTGAGGATCATTCCCGGTGTGATCACTCTCACCACTTCGCGTTTCACCAGCCCTTTGGCAGCGGACGCATCCTCCACCTGATCACAGACCGCCACTTTGCATCCCTGTTCGATGAGCCGGGCGATATAGGTGTCTGCGGCCCGATAGGGAACCCCGCACATGGGAACCGGGGAGGGGTCGCTTTTATTTCTGGATGTCAATGCGATGTCCAGGATACCGGCGGCTTTTTCAGCATCCTGGTAAAACATTTCATAAAAATCTCCCATCCGGTAAAACAAAACGGCGTCCGGGTATTGTTCCTTGATGGCCAGATACTGGGCCATCATGGGCGTCTGTCTGGATTCGTTCATGGATGGGGGAAAAGCGCCTCTTTAGTTCTTGACGGGCGTTTCACAGGTGTTTTGTTCCGTCGCTTCCGGGGTATCTTGTTCTGCTCTTTCAGGGGTGTGTTCCCGGATATCTTCCTGGGCATCCTGCCGGGTATCGGACAGTCCTTTTTTGATATAAGGGTCATGAATAAACACATCCAGCCGGGCTTGCAGGTCGGCCTTCTGAGCGGTCAGTTCCGCAATCTGTTTGTCTTTTTTTTTAATTTCCCTGCCTAGCCCAAAGGCGGTGGATAGGCCCTTGACCCCAGTGATCAGCAGGCCCAGGCCCAGGCAAATCCCCCAAAAGGCCCAGTTGGGAAGTTCCGGTGCAGTCCAGCTGTTGAATTTCAAATTCAGGGTCAGCGTGGTTCCAGTGGTGAAATAATCGATGTTCTGATAAATCAATAGCCCGACAAGACCCAGGATCATCAGCAGAATCAACATTTTGATGGTTTTCATTCATTGTCTCCAAAAGATGTTTCAATCGTCAAATAATTCAGGTTGAAGTGATCATAGTTCAATTTGTATTTTTTTTCAAATTTTCTTTTGGCACGCTGGCTGACAGTCACATAAAAATCGGATGAATTACATTGACGGTTTCACGCCGGGGGAAAAAAGACCAGTTCAGCTGGCCTGCCGGAATGTGGGCCGGCACCTCGATACAGGAAAGATGAAGATGAGGGGGCAGCACCGAACCAGTGGCACTTGTATCAGCGATGGAGGCGATGGTCTGTCCGGTCTGTATGCGCGTGCCCGGGGTGATGCCATCACACACAGACACGTGGGCGTAAATTTCCAGGATCCGCGTTCCTCTTGACGAAACAGATCCGGGTTCCATCACCAGGGATTTGCCCAGAAAATCATCACACAGATTGATGACGACGCCTGATGACCAGGCCGGTACCTTTGCACCGGCGGGAAGGGACCGGGTCCGGCCGGCCCGGTTCCGGTAAAAACAGATGTCGATTCCTTCATGTTCGGTCGGCCGGTTCCGGAAATCTCCCCACCATTTGAGCCGGCTGTCCGGAAGCATTCCCGGATAAAACAGCCATTCAATATCCTGTTCCAGTCCGTTGGCTGATGCGATAGCAGCCAGGTATTGACTGAAGACGGACATCAGGCCGGTCTGAGAACGATTTTGTGCCCCATCAGATTGATATCTTCGATAATGCCGGATATTTCCTGCTGTTCTCCCAGAAGACCTCTGAGAATGAACCGGTTTTCTCCGGCCGGGGTGATGGCGGCCACATTTTCCATGATCAGGGTTTCAGCACCGTTTTCCTTCAGATATACATTGGATTCACACATCATATTTCTCCATAGATGACAGGTCAGTTAATGGTTCAGGTTTGCTGGTCATCATAGCATTGCAGGGGTTCCTGAGGCAAGCGCCCTAAAAGAAAAACAAGCCGGCCGCCGTCGCGGCCAAAACGGCAACCAGAGCAAGAATGATCAGGAAACCCGGGCGGAATGATTTGGCTGGTACCGGGGAGGGGGATGCGGTCAGATCCGGTCGCTTGCCTTTGTTTTGAATAGACCGGGTGGCTGCGGCTTCTCTGAGAGAAGCCGCAGCAGGGTCGGATGCCCGGCCATGTCCGGAAGTCTGTCCATGTCCGGACGGTCGATCCACATGAGACGTCTGGCCCGGGTCAACGGTCCGTCCGACATTGACACTTTGACCGGAATCGGACGTCTGGTCAGGGCCGCTTTCAGGAATGGCACCGGGAATTTTGCCGGGAGTTTCCATCGTGGAAGACGGCCTGCGGTGACAGCGGGCCTTGTTCGTATCAGGAACGCGGGAGATGGACAATTCTCCGGCGCATTCATCAATGATTTGACTGGAAATCTGTGTATGATTTCCGACATACCCGGTTAGCAGGGCATGATCACACAGGATATTGATCTGGCGGGGTACACCGCTGGAATACCGGTGTACCCGTTGAACCGCTTCCGAAGAAAAGATCGGTCTGGATGTGCCGGCAACCTGAAGCCGGTACTGGATGTATTCGCGGGTCTCTTCCGGAAGCAGGGGGTCGATATGGTAGTTCAGGGTGATGCGCTGTGCAAACGCCTTGTTTTCCGGCCGCACCAATTTTTTTCTCAATTCCGGCTGCCCTGCCAGAAATATGCGGATCAGGCTTTGGCCGTTGAGGTCAAAGTTGGCGAGCAGCCGGATTTCTTTGAGCAGTTCATCCGTCAGCACCTGTGCTTCATCGATCACCAGCAGTACTTTTTTCTGTTTGGCGGCAGCATTTTTTAAAAACTGTTCAAAGGCAACGAGAAATCGGGTTTTGGTGGAAAAACGCTTGGCGTTTCCATAAGATGCTGCAATATAATTGAAAAAATCAATGCCGTCCAGGCTGGGATTTTTGATGGCCGCTCTGATTACGCTTCGATCCAGGGATTTGAACAATGCATTGATCAGAGTGGTTTTCCCAGTACCGGTATCGCCGGTCAAAAGCACCATTCCGGTATGATCTTCCACCTGGATTCCGTATTTGAGCATGGCAATGGCTTCCCGGTGTTTTTCTCCGAGCCAGAGAAACGTGGGATCGGTACTGATCTGGAAGGGACTGGCTGTCAGCCCGTAAAATGAGTTGTACATAATCGCCTTTTGCCGTCTGGTTCTGTTTATGAAATAACATATTTAACAAGGCGCCTGGAAGAAATCAAGCTGAAAACACGCTGTTACTGCCTTAGGCACTGAACCACCGTGCGGATCTGTTCCGGCTCGAACCATGCCTGATGCGTGGTGCTCACGGCGATCCGTTTAATGTCTCCGCGAATATGAGTCCGAAGTTGGGGTGCAAATTTTTCATTCCACATCAAAGAATCCAGAACAACGGCATCTCCATAATACGGCATGGGAATGTAGAATTCATAGGCTTTCCAGAAAGCATCTTCCATGAGCCGCATCTGCATGTTTTCAGGCAGGGTCCGGCCGGTGGCGGCATACAGCTTCTGGCGCTGGGCATCCAGTTCCAGGGAGAGACGGTGAATTTTTTCCCGGGTTTTGGGAACGATTTTTTCAGCAGGTATCTGAGGCCAAATCGGTGCATGCCTTTTATGTGATGGCCCATAAATGCGGACATGCCTTTTTTCTGCCAGAATTCATCAATGAGCACCAGCTTTTCCACGGATTTGCCCATTCGGGACAACTGGGCGGCGATTTCAAAAGCCGCCACCGCATGACGGCAGAATCCGATAATAATATAGGGTCCGGTGGGTTCTGATTGAATGATTTCCCGGACATTCTGTCTCGCGATTTCCCACATATCCAACGGAACAATGCGGCTGCCTTCCATGCGGTGGGCAAGGATCGTTACCCGGTAAAACGGATGGTCATCCAGATCCTGATGCTGAAAGGCCTGGATGTTTTTATCGGTGCCGGCCACAAAGAAGACAGGTGTCTGGTGACCCCGGATTTGAATGGGGTTGACGCTTTTGAATCGCATGCCATGGTTTTTTTCTTTGATCAGATCCGCCATGTCGGAAAATACCGGATGGCGGAACACCGCCAGAATCGGCAATGACAGTTTGAATTCCTTTTCTATGCCGGTAATCAGACGGATGGCCGTCAACGAGGACCCCCCGGCGTCAAAAAAATGCGTTCCCAGGTCGGTGATGGATGTGTTAAGGGTCGTTTCCCAGATGGTTTTCAACCGTTTCTCGTGATCCGCCTCAAAGGATGCCGGTGCTGGGCGTTTTTTTCAGTGTCCGGAAAATCCGTATCTTGGTCGATCAAAGAGATGCCGATTTCTTTTGCTTGCGCTGCCAGAGCCTGATGATCGGTCTTTCCGGAAACCGTTCTGGGAAGATCTTTGACGATGGCAACGCTGGTTGGACACATGTATTCGGGGAGCCGGGCACTCATCCAGGATCTGAAATCCCGGATGTCAAAATCTGTTTGTGGAACAGCCGTCTGGTTTGCACCGGTCTTCAGAACAATGAAGGCGTTGGTTCTGACATGGCCGTCCCTGTTTTTTTCCAGGGTGACCGTGCATTCTTTGACCCCGGGATACCGGGCGGCAGTGGTTTCGATTTCTCCGGGTTCCACCCGGAATCCCCGGATTTTCACCTGCCGGTCCATCCGCCCCTTAAAAACGATCTGGCCCTGCTGGGTGAGGAGGACCCGGTCCCGGGTTTTAAAGAAAGAAGTGTCCTGTCCGGCATATGCCACGGATACGAACCGCTCCTGTGTCAAGGCGGGGCGGTTTAGATATCCTCGGGCGGTCTGGGGGCCACCGACGTAAAGTTCGCCGTCAACACCGGGTGGGGAGGGCTGAAGAAAATGGTTCAGGATACACAGATTGACATTGGGAAATGGCCGGCCGATGGGGACTTCCCTGGTTTTTACCGTGTTCTGGTCCAGGTCGGCAAAGGTGACTGCCACCGTGGTTTCCGTGGGGCCGTATGTGTTGATCAGCCGGACACGACCCGGTGCATGCCGGTGCCATTTTTCAACCCGTTTGGGGTCGGCTGCTTCACCACCGATGATGACCAGCCGCAATTTTCGGGAACCTGCCGGGTCTCCAGTGTGTCGGCCAACATATGCCAGTAAGCGGTGGGTAAATCCGCAATGGTGATCTGTTCTTCGGCACAGTATGAAAAGAATTCTTTAGGTGTCTGGACCAGTCCCTGGGGCTTGATGACCAGGGAGGCTCCGGCATACAGGGCAGGAAAGATTTCTTCCACGGAAGCATCGAAACTGATGGAGGCGAACTGCAGGATTCGGTCATCAGGCTGAATTTCATACAGCTCGGTAGCGGTTTTGGTAAAAGAGGTCAGGGATCCGTGCTCAATGACCACGCCTTTGGGAAGGCCGGTGGAACCGGAGGTATAAATTATATAAGCAGCATTTTTCGCGGTCACCAGGGTTTCCGGATTTGTCACCGGCATTTTTTCCAGAGAGGGCCGATCCCTGTCCAGTAAAACCGGTACGGCATGGGTGGCAGGAATTTTTTTTAGCCATGGTGCCGTGGTGACAATAAAGTCGGGTTCGGCATCTGCCAGGATATGCCGAAGCCGTTCTTCAGGACAGGTCAGGTCCACCGGAATATAGCAGCATCCGGATTTCAGAATTCCAAAAAGTACGGGGATGATGTCAGCAGTCCGGGGCAGAAACACCATGACTTTTTTTTCAGGGGCCGCCCCCAGGGACAAAAGAAAACGGCCCACCTGATTGGCTAAAGCGTTCAGCCGATGGTAGGTGATCTGTTTATGCGTGTCCCTGAGCGCTTTGATGGATGGATTGAGAGAGGACTGGATTTCAAGCAGATGGTGAATACAGCTGTTTGGCCTTGAGAACCGCTTGCGGGTGTGAAGGGTTTGCGCAATCCGATCCTGCTCTTCCCGGGGGAGAATCGGTATGTCTGTGAGCCGGGCATCCGGTGCATCAGCTCCTGAATTCAGACAGGTTTGAAAATGTAACAGAATCTGTTTGATGGTGTCTGCGGCAAATTTTCTCAGATCGTATTCAATGCTGATCACCAGTTCATCGGTTCCCTGAACGGTGAGAAACATAACGGCCGGAGTCCGTTCCAGCAGCATAATGTCTTTGCAGCCCAGGACATGCTTGTAGGGGATCATGGCCTGGTCCAGAGACTGGTAGTCATAGGAGAAATAGATTTCAGACAATTGCTGGCTGCCTTTGAGCGGACTGCAAGCTTGAATTTCTGCCAGCGGCATATGTTGGAACCGGCGGACCTGTTCCCAGTCGTTTCGTATCTTTGAAACAAGTTCCACTAAGGACTGACCGGGATCAATCCGAATTCTCACCGGCAGGGTGTTGATGTACAAACCGGTGTTTTCCTGACTGTCCGGAATAAAGTGACGGACTGATGCGGTGGCTCCGAAAAGAATATCGGTGCGACCGGTATAGTGACTGAGAAGAATCGCCCAGATTCCCATCAGAAAGGTATTCAGGGTCAGTTGTTTTTTTCGGCAGGCCTGTTTGATTTTTTGGGTTGTTTCCGCAGGGAGAAGGATCTGATTGAGACCGGTGGTCAAATGAATGGCAATCGGCTGTCGTCTGGTTTCCGGCTGAATGGTTTCTTTTCGCTGAAAAGGAAAGGTCATCGAAGATGTGAACCCTTTGAGATAACGGGTCCAGAAATCCCGGTCCGATTGCTCGGACCGCCGGTTCAGCCAGTTGATATAGGTTTTGAAGGATTCCGGTTTTTTCAGTGGCAGGCCGGGATTCTGATACAAGGCGAACAAATCCCTGAGGATGAATACCATTGATCGCCCGTCGGCAATGCAGTGATGGAAGCTCCAGATACAGGTGTAGTGGCGGATACCGGTCTTTATCAGGGCGATTCTAAAAAGCGGGGGCTTGTCCAGTGAGAACCCCAGACGACGGTCTGCCATGAGAAACATATCCAGGTATTCTTTTTTTTAAATGCGGAAAACCGGCTCCAGTCATTGTACTCAATGGTTGCCAAAGGGGTTGGGACAAAAAATTGCCGGGGCTCTTTCAATCCTTTCCAGGTAAATCCCAGGCAAAGAGACGTGTGGCAGTCAAGTATGCGGTTCCATGCCTCAGAAAACCGTTGAAGGTCGATTTCCTGGTGTATGTCAAAGACCACCTGTTCCACATAACAGCCCGCCCCCTGGGGGGCTCTCAGGGTTTCCATGAGCATGGAATGCTGCATGGGAGAAAGACGGAAGCGGCTTGAATCCAGAACATCTTCCAGCGTGGTCTCAGTCTGTTTTGAAACGTGCCGGATCATTTGCTTGAACTGCCGGGAAAGCATTGTCATATCCTGGCTGGAAAAAGCTGAACTCCGGTATTTCATCCATCCGGTGAGCTGTGTCTGTTGGTCGTAGAGTTCCAGGGTGAGATCCATGTTTGTGTCAGGAGGCTGGATCGTCAGGCGGTCGCATTGAATTCCGGGGATGGACAGGGCTGGTAAGTCCATGGTCTGCATGAGAAAAAGGATGTTGAAACAGGGAGCGCTTTGCCTCTGTTCCCGGTAGTGCTGAGAAATGCGGTGAAAGGGGATATGCCGATACTCAATCACCTGGGTCAGGGTGTGTGCCAGCCGTGTCAGCAGATCGCTGAAGGACCGGTCCGCCTGAATCCGGTTTCTGATCACCAGAGTGTTCATGAAAAAACCGATAGTGTTTTCGGTGTCCATGTCATCCCGTGCGGCATGGGCGATACCGGTCACTTGGTCCGGTATGCCGTTGAAACGGTACAGTGTCAGCTGGAAACACAGCAGCAGGACGGCAAAGGGCGTGGTATGGTGCGCGGCGGCAAGTGACCGGATATCCATCAGACAATCCGCGTCAATGGCAACGGGGCAGAAGGCTGCGGCAAATCCGGTCGGATCGGTCAGAATCGGCTGCGGCAGGTTCTTCAGATAGTCGTCAAAAAACGGACGGGCCGCATCCCATTGCTGCTCCTGGGTCCTCAATCGACGGGCTGCATACTCAAAAAAATCGATACCTGTCCGGGCCGGTTCCGGCATCGCCGTCCGGGTTGAGGGCCGGCTGGCAAGCAGGGCATACCATCGATTGATTTCTTGAATGAACAGACCGGCAGACCACCCGTCAAAGATCATGTGATGAAACACAAAACAGATCAGGGTCCGGCCATCGGGATCTGTGAAAACAACGGTTCTGAAAAGCGGTCCCGTTTCTAGATCAAAGGGGCGGGTGATCTGTTTCTGAAGTGCTGATACGATATCCGGATCAGGATCGGTCTCGCTGCTTTCTGGCAACGGTTGGGACAGGGCCTGGTAAAAGAACTTCGGTTCGGTTTGTTCAGGCGCCTGGCAGGGATGGTCCGTTTTCAGGTGAACGACCGTGGCCAAAGCAGGGTGACGACCGGCCGCACCCCTCACTGCCTGTTCAAGGATTACCGGATCGACGGCCCCCCGGACAATATACGCCAGGGGAATATGGTAAACCGATGTGCCCGGATGCAGTTTTTCAAACATCCAGATCAGGTGCTGGTCAGGCAGAAGAGGAATCGGCGTAACCGTCCGGTTCGGCGCTGGAGACGGTTCAGAGGAATCGGTAACCCCTGCCTGGGAGACGTCTGGAATCTGACCGTCCGGCAGGACCTGGGATACCATGTATGCAAAATCCTCCAGCACCGGATGAGAGAACAACACATCCAGAGTCAGGGCGGTGCCAAAAGCCTGGTTGATTCGGGATATGATTTTGACCCCAGAAATGGAATCCCCCCCTGACAACAGAAAATGGTCTGTCACTGACAATGTCTCCAGTCCCAGGACCTGTTTCCAGACCTGTCGCACCTGCTTTTGCAGATCCGTCAGAACCGGAGGTGAATCATCTGCCGGAAAAAGAGATGCAAGCTCAAAATCGTTTCGGGCTGTTAGTCCGGCTCTGTCAATTTTTCCCTGGGAGGTCTGGGGCAGGGTCGGCAGAGAAATAACGGATTCCGGCAGCAGGGTTCGGGGTAGTTTTTCCGCCAGAAATTCCATCAGCCGGGTTTTGTCGACGTCAGCATTGATATAAGCGGTCAGCCGTTCCTGCCCTGCAAGGCTTTTTTTCAACACCACCGCTGCCTGATTGATGCCTGGAAACGCGGTGATCGTTTGTTCAATCTCTCCGGGTTCGATGCGGATGCCTTTGTATTTGATCTGAAAATCCACCCGGCCGGAAAACATCAGGTTGCCGTCCGGAAGCCACGTTCCCAAATCCCCTGTTTTGTACATCCCGGCTTTCGGGCTTTTCAGCGGATAATCTGCAAATGGATTGGGAACAAAGCTTTTGGCCGACCGTTCAGGATCATTCACATATCCGTTTGCCACCTGAATCCCGGCAATGCAGATCTCTCCTTTTTCCCCCGGATTGACAGGCTGTCCGTCTGGGTCCAGCACAAAGACATCAAGGTTGGGAACCGGTTTGCCGATGGGCGCTACAGCGGTTTGTGGCTTTCGGTCCGGTACCGGATACAAGGTGGCGCAAACCGTGGCCTCGGCCGGTCCGTATCCGTTGATGAGACACAGATCCGGATGCCGTTTTTTGATGTCATAAAGCAATTGGGCCGGAATTGCGGAGACTCCGGTGAGCAGCCGTTTAATGCTTTTTGGAAATACGGAGGTCCGGGCAAGGTCAGAAATCATGAACGGTGGAAAATAGGCAGAAGTTATCTGGTGGACACTGAGCCACTTGATAAACGCCTTTGCATCAAACCGTACCATGTCATCCGGAATGAACAGGGTGGCACCGGACATCAAGGCAGACCAGATTTCATACACAGAAACGTCGAAATTCAGGGCCGACCACAGGGAACACCGATCCTCCGGGCCAATGGGCTGCAGCCGGTCAAACTCCGCCAAAAGGTTCATCAATGCCCGGTGGGGAATGGGAATCCCCTTTGGTGTTCCGGTGGAACCGGAGGTGTGAATAATGTAAGCGGCGAACGAAGGATCGCAAGGGCTTTCCAGGGCGGATTCCGCCTTTTTTGTATGACCGGTGCCGGTATCGGATTTCAGGGAATCCGTTGGATCATTGCCTTGGAAACCCGTCTGGATTTTCACAGGAATTTCCAGTTCCGGGCTGAGCCGGTCCACCAGTTCCGGCAGGGTGATCACTCGTTTCGGACGGATTCGGTGAATCATTGTCCGGGTTCTTTCGGCCGGATCATTGATATCCAGCGGCACATAGGCGCTCCCGGTTTTAAGAATCCCAAGAGCGGCGATCATGAACTCGATGCCAGGCGGCATGTAAATGGCCACAGATGCGCCGGAAGCCTCATCATTGGTTCTCAGTGCCGTTGCCAGCCGGTCTGATTCCCGGTCCAGACGCCGGAAAGAGACCGTTTTTTCTCCTTGAACCACGGCGGTCTGTTCGGGACATTGCCCGGCAATGGTGGAAAATTGGTGATGCAGGCATGTTTTTTTCACAGATTCCGGTCCCCTGAACTCAATTTTCTGTTTGAAACGATCATACCATATACCCGGCACGTGGCAAGCGCAAACAGGGGATGAGCATCAAAGCGGGTCACGGGGTTTGTTTTCTGATCAACAGCCCGGTGGTGGATACCAGGAGTTTAAGGGTCTGAGGTCTGTCCGTCGTGATGAACGTAGCAGAGCCGTACTCGGCATCCACCAGAAATTTCAGGGCTGCAAACCGGTGCCGCAGGTCAAACAGATTCACAGGCTTTTCCCGGGATAGACGATATACGGTTCTTTCCAGAGTCGTTTCCTCTTCCAGGCGGGCGTAGCGGCCGGACACCCGATCCAGCTCATACAGGGTGTGCAATCCCAGAACATTGGCCATGGGCTTCCATTTGAGAATGTGGGCATCCACATACAGCTGGTCTCCGGCCAGTACAAAGGATCTTTCCCCACCCCATGGCATGCGGAACCGTGCGATAAAGCGCTGTTTTTCAACGGGTTCGATTTCCACCACCGCTGCAAGGGTTTCCGCGGTCAGGGCAAGATATCCCCGAGTGGCGAGACTGATGGTGCCAAACAGGGCGAACAGGCAGATCAGGAGCAGGGCGGTCACCACATGCAGTGCGGACGTGGACCGTTTCTTTTTTTCAAAGCCCCCAGGGTCGCCAGAAGGAACACAAGTGCCAGAGCGGCGGATGCCAACGCGGCAATCACCAGGGGATCCTGGAACATGGTCATGGGTGCCACCTACGGTGTGTCGGGGTTGCCTGACAGGGAGGTCCGGGCCGTTCCATCAGAAAGAAGCGACGGTCCTGCCTCCAATCACCACCTGTTCTAAGGGTGAAATGCCTGTGAAATAACACAGATCTGCCGGGGTGTCCACATCCCAGATCACAAAATCCGCATCTTTGCCCGGTTCGAGGCTGCCTTTGCGGTCCGCCAGACCCAGGGCGGCGGCCCCGTGAACGGTGGCCCCGGCCAGAGCCTCTTCACAGGTCAGCCCGAACAGAAGACAGGCCATGTTGAGCACGGGAAGCATGCTGAAAATCGGGCTGGAGCCGGGATTGAGATCCGTTGCCACGGCCATTGAGACATTTTCCTGTCTGAACGAATTCACCGGCGGCAGCCGGGTTTCTTTCAGATAATGAAATGCACCCGGCAGCAGCACGGCCACAGTGCCATGATCCGACATTTTTTTTACGCCCGCATCTGACAGATACTCCAGGTGGTCACAGGACAGCGCCCCCATTTCCGCAGCCAGGGCCGTACCATCCGAGTCGGACAGTTGTTCGGCGTGCAGTTTGATGTCAAAGCCCAATTTTTTGGCTGTTTCAAACACCTGCCGTGTCTGGTCCCTGGAAAAGGCGATGGTTTCACAGAACACATCCACGGCTTTTGCAATGCCCTGTTTTTTGATTTCCGGCAGCATCACCCGGATGATTTCCCGGATATATGCCTCTGGCCTGCCGGCAAATTCCGGCGGCACGGCATGGGCCCCCAAAAACGTGGCCTCGATGTGCTGGGGAGCGGCCTGTTGCAGCCGGCCGGCCGTAGCCAGCATCCTGAGTTCCGTTTCCAGGTCCAGGCCGTATCCGGACTTGATCTCCACCGTGGTGATTCCCTGGTTCAAAAAATGGTCCAGGCGCTGCAATGCGAGATGGAACAGGACGTCTTCATCCGCTGCCCGGGTGGCCTGGACCGTGGAAAAAATCCCCCCCCCGGCTTTGGCAATGTCGGCATAGGATGCCCCGGCCAGGCGCATCTCAAATTCTTCGGCCCGGGATCCGGCCCAGATGAGATGGGTGTGGCAGTCCACAAACCCGGGCAGAATCCAATGATTGTTGCAGCCGGTCCGTTCGATATTGACGGGCAGGGGATCGGGCAGAGCAACCATGGGTCCGATCCAGGAAATTTTGCCGCCGGCCACGGCCAGGGCCGCGTTTTCAATACGGTTGTACCGGCCGCCGGCCATGGTGGCGGCCCGGCAGTTTGTGAACAACCGGTCGATTTTTTCAGGAAACGGGTTGCCATTGTCAGAAACTGTGATCATGGATCACTCCTTTGAAGGATTCCAGGTGATATCTGCAGCAAAGGGGGGCTGTGTCAGACAGATGCGGCCACTCGGCGGTCAGGGTCGCGATTCAAACATGTTGATCATGGGCAGTTTTACGCCTTTTTCGTTTGCCACATCAATGGCGGTCCGGTACCCCGCATCCGCATGCCGGATGATGCCGGTGCCAGGATCGTTCCGCAGCACGTGGTGACCCGTTTTTCCGCCTCGTCCGTGCCGTCAGCCACCGTGACCTGACCGGCGTGCAAGGCATAACCGATGCCCACGCCGCCGCCGTCATGGAACGACACCCAGGTGGCGCCGGAGGCCACATTGGTCATGCAGTTGAGCAGAGCCCAGTCCGCCACTACGTCCGACCCGTCCTTCATGGCTTCGGTTTCCCGGAAGGGCGATGCCACAGACCCGCAGTCCAAATGATCCCTGCCGATGACGATGGGGGCCTTGACTTTTCCTGAGCGCACCAGGTCGTTGAACAGTTTGCCCGCCTGTTCCCGCTCGCCGTATCCCAGCCAGCAGATCCGGGTGGGCAGGCCCATATGTTCCACCTTTTTTTGTGCCATTTTCAGCCAGTTGATCATTCTGGTTTTTTCCGGAAACAGCTGCATCAGGGCGTCATCGGTCACCCGGATATCCTCCGGATCCCCGGACAGTGCGGCCCACCGGAACGGGCCTTCGCCCTGGCAGAACAACTCCCGGATATAGGCCGGCACAAACCCGGGATAGTCCATGGCATTGTCCACCCCTTTTTTCATGGCCTGGGCCCGCAGGTTGTTACCGTAATCAAAGGCAATGGCACCTTTGTCTTTCATTGCAAGGATGGCGCGGACATGGTCGGCCATGGAGTTCAATGCCATATCCTTGTAGGTTTCCGGGTCGGATTTGCGCAGTTTCAGGGCGTCTTCAAAAGAGATGCCCGTGGGAAAATACCCGTTGAGTTCATCATGGGCGCTGGTCTGGTCGGTGATGACATCCGGAATGAATCCTTTGTTAAGCATAGCGGGCAGCACATCTCCCACATTGGCGCACAGTCCGATGGAAAGTGGTTTTCGGTCGTCTGCAGCCTGCCGGGCCATTGCCATGGCATCTTCCAGGGTGTCGGCTTCCACATCCAGGTACCGTTTTTTCAGGCGTTTGGCGATGCGGGAAGGATCGATCTCAATGCATACGGCCACGCCGTTGGCCATGGTCACGGACAACGGCTGGGCTCCGCCCATGCCGCCTAACCCTGCGGTGACCACAATCCTCCCGCTCAGGTCCGCGTTGAAATGTTTCTGGCCCAAGGCAGCAAAGGTTTCATAGGTGCCCTGTAAAATTCCCTGGGTGCCGATATAGATCCAGGACCCGGCGGTCATCTGGCCGTACATGATCAGGCCTTTTCTGTCCAGTTCATGAAACGTGTCCCAATTGGCCCAGTGGGGGACAATATTGGCGTTGGCAATCAGCACCCTCGGGGCGGAGGTGTGGGTGGTCAGAACCCCCACAGGCTTGCCGGACTGTACCAGCAGGGTTTCATCGTTTTCCAGGTCCAGCAGGGACCGGATGATGGCATCGAAACACTCCCAGTTTCTGGCGGCTTTGCCCAGTCCCCCATAGACAATGAGTTCATCCGGGTTCTCCCCGTTGTCCGGGTCCAGGTTGTTGCACAGCATGCGCAGGGCCGCTTCCTGGTACCAGCCTCTGCAGTGCAGCTGGCTGCCCCGGGGGGCTTTCACCGGCCGGGGTTTGCCGCAGCCGATTTTCAGATCCTTTAACAGTTTTTCTCTGGGATTCATTTTTTTCCTCCTGATGGTGTTGACTTTTAGGTGTGGATTAGCTACTACTTGTCTATACAAGTATAGATATCATGTCAAGGGCTTTTTTTATGAACGCCTCAGAAACATCAGGTACCCATATGATCCCGGATATTTTGGGCAAGCCCCTCAGTGAGTGTCGTGTGACCGGAACGTCGTAATGGAAATCTCGGGCCGGGGGCAATACACCCGCAGAGGGCGGACGTTATAAAATGCTGAACCGGGAACAATTTCTGTGAAAATTCAGGATGATAAGGAAACAATGGTGACAAGTTCAGCTAAACCCCGGGCACTGTATGAACAGATCAAGCAGTATGTGGTCAAACAGATTGATGCAGGCCTTCTTAAGCCTGATGACCGGGTGCCGTCGGAAACCCAGCTGTCCGGGACTTTCAAGGCATCGCGCATGACCGCCAATCGGGCCCTCAAGGAATTGACCGAAGAAGGGCGGATTGTCCGGATTCAGGGGGTGGGCACGTTCGTGGCCCGGCCCAAACCGGATGCTGCGCTGCTGGAGATCAAAAGCATTGCAAAGGAGATTGCCGACTGGGGCGGGGTCCACTCCTGTGATGTGCTGTTGCTGGCGGAAGAAACCGCGGACAGGGCCATTGCCACCCGGCTGGGCATGAATCCCGGGGACCGGGTGTTTCATTCCATTGTGCTGCACAGGGACAGGGGGGTCGGGGTCCAGCATTCGGAACGGTTCATCAATCCGGTCGTGGCCCCGGATTATCTGGCCCAGGACTATACCCGGATTACCCCCAGTGACTATCTGCTGGAGACCGCTCCGGTTCAGAAAGCGGAACACGTGATCGAAGCGGTGTGCTGCCCGGCCCACATGCTGGCCCATTTTAAGATCAGTGCGGCAGAACCCTGCCTGCGCCTGACCCGGCGCACCTGGTCTTTTGATCAGGTGGCCACTTACAGCACCATGATATCCCCGGGATTCCGGTATCAATTGAAAGGCACCTTCAACAGGAGAGCAGCCCAATGAATCAGAAAACCATTGTTCTTGATGGAGATCATTTTCAACTGGAGGAACTGGTGAATATCGCCAGAAACGGGTGGCAGGTGGCCATTGCCGACACCTCCGGCAACCGGATTCACAAGGCACGGACCCTTGTGGATACCTGGGTGAAAAACGGGGAGCATATCTACGGAGTGACCACCGGTTTCGGAGCATTGTCGGATGTTCCCATCTCTTACGCCGACACCAAACGGCTTCAGAAGAAAATATTACTGTCCCATGCCGCCGGCATGGGCAAAGAGATGCCCGAGGATGTGGTCCGGGCCATGATGGCCCTGCGTATCAATGATTTCTGCCGGGGCAACTCCGGGCTTCGTCTGGAGACCATCCAGATGCTGGCAGACCTGCTCAACAAAGGGATTGTGCCGGTGGTACCGGAAAAAGGGTCGGTGGGGGCCAGCGGAGACCTGGTGCCCATGGCTCATCTTTCCCTGGTGATGATCGGGGAGGGAGAAGCGTTTGTGGACGGGCAGCGCATGCCCGGGGCCAGTGCCCTGGCGGCCCGGTCGCTGAAGCCGCTGGAACTGGCGGCCGGAGAAGGCCTTGCCCTGATCAACGGGACCCAGTTCATGATCGCCCTGGGGTGTCTGGCTCTGCATGATGCGTTAAATCTTTGCAAACACGCGGATATCGCCGCATCCATAAGCCTGGAAACCCTCATGGGGACCCGATCCGCCTTTGATCCGAGAATCCATCAGGCCCGTCCCATCCGGGTCAAATCATGGCCGCGGAAAACATGCTCAAGATCACGCAGAATTCGGAAATCATCTCCTCCCACAAGGACTGTTCCCGGGTTCAGGATGCCTATACGCTGCGGTGTTCCCCCCAGGTGCACGGTGCGTCCTGGGATGCGTTTTCCCATGTGGACCGGGTGATCCGGGTGGAGATGAATGCGTCCACAGAAAACCCGCTGATCTTTCCGGAGTCTGAAGAATTTCTGTCCGGGGGGAATTTCCACGGCCAGCCCCTGGCCCTGGCCTGTGATTTCTTAGGGATCGCCATTGCCGAACTGGCTAATATCTCTGAACGGCGCATCGAACGACTGGTCAATCCCCAGCTGTCCGGCCTGCCCGCGTTTCTGGTGGAGGACGGCGGACTGAACTCCGGATACATGATCGCCCAGTATGCGGCTGCGGCCCTGGTGTCGGAAAACAAGGGCCTGGCCCATCCCGCGTCCGTGGACTCCATTCCCACGTCAGCCAACAAGGAGGACCATGTGTCCATGGGGGCGTTTGCTGCCCGAAAATGCCGGGACATCGTCCAGAACACGGAAAACGTGATTGCCATTGAGCTGCTGTGCGGGGCCCAGGCCATTGACCTGTTCACCAACATCAAGGCCGGAGACGGGACTCTGGCCGCCTACCGGACCATCCGCCAGCATGTTTCATACATGAAAGAGGACCGGCAGCTGTCTAAAGACATTGCCACGGTCAAGGCCCTGCTGGAGGATGGGGCCATTGTCAGGGCTGTGGAGTCGGCTGTGGGAAAATTGTATTAAAGGGGATTTTTTAAAAGCCAACCCCATTTTGATGATGCCGGGTATTGATTCTTTGGCCGGAGCTTTTTATAGTATCGGTTTTAAAGACTTGGCATGTTTCACTAAAGGTACGGCATGACAGCCATCCGTGGCCTTAAAAGGACAACGCCGCAAAAAGGACAAAACCATGACAGCCACAGCACATATTCATCTGGTTCACCGGCAGCACACCAACGGCAACAAAACGGTTGAGGTAAACGGAGATAATGTGGGCCGGGCCCTGGCGGACCTGATCCGTCAGTACCCGGCCATGGAAAAAGAATTGTTTGACAAAAACGGGAAATTGCACGGCCATATTGAGATCTATCTGAATGCGGAAAGCGCGTTTCCCGGTGAGCTGGAAAGACCGGTGGCTCCCGGGGATGACATCCAGATCGTCACGTTTCTGGCCGGGGGATAGGCTTGCTTTGCCAGAACCATGGCCAGCCAAACCATTTTTTGGTAGCTTGACAATTTTTTAAATTTGTCACCAATGTTTGTAACCTAAATTCCCGCACTATCGTATCGAGTTCGGGGGAGTGCCCCCCGAATTTCGAATAAAGTTCGGTCTGCTTCTTAGTTATTTCGCCAACCTGTAATTTTTGACCAGGCACTTCAAAACAATCGATGATATCAAATTCATCCAGAACCTTCGGCATTGTGAAATCCTTGAAAAGGTTGTCAAGATCTCTACCTTCAAATCCTGGCTCAAAGCATACAGGAAGAATGGTTTTGATGCATTGAAACCCAAAATCAGAGGCGACAGGGGGCGGCTCAGAAAAGCCGATGTTCAGATAATGGATGACATCAGGATACAATGCAAGGCCTATCCCCATCTGACCGCATGCGGGCATCAATGAACGCCCTATAGACCGGTATCATCGGCCCTGCAACCATACCCGGATCGTTCGCCCTACAAAAGCGGAACTGGATGAAATTTTTCTGGTCAGGCATAAACGGATGGTTAACAATGATGCCTCAATCGGCTTTAAAGGAAATATATATGAAGTCCCTACCGCAATGTATTGCTTTTTCCTGAAAAAAAACATCACTGACTGGTCAGTACATTTTTGTAAAAAAGCTGAGGATGAATATGTGTTTTTTGAGACTAAAACAGGTTTAGAAGGCTGATTCGGGCAGAATATCGGAAGCAATCTCAAGCAGCAGAAAATTCAAATCAACAGTACAGGAGCACCGCTTCCCGGGCCTGAAGGATCTGCTATTCTTCCATGCCCTCCTTAGACAAGGAATCATCAAAAGCAATGAGATCTTCGTTTGTAACCTCATCTGTTCCGCCGGTATAAAATCGGAAAAATTGATCCAGCCACCCAGTGTAAAATTTTACTTTCCGTGGACTGATTCCCTGGGTATGGGAAAAGCCGACCAGGTCGCCTATTTCGCGATTCATGGCCATGGTATTCCTGAAATTATTGATTATGTGTCAAAGCGTATAATCAATATATATAATTTTTGTTGACATTTCAACAAAGAAACAATATGAGGATTGAAAAATGAGGTGGATTTAATGTTTTCCGTCATGATGTATAATGACTGTTCGGCTATTTAATGTACTAAAAAACGAATATAAAACTTTGAGTTTCTGATGAATGAAAATGAATATCAAAACGACCTGATGATCCAACAGTTAGTTTCTGTTGAAAAGGTTAGTCTCAATTTATCTCAGTCTGTAGTGGTAACAACTGAGGATAAATTAAGATTAAAATTACAAATTCATTTATCAGAGACAGAAAGATCAAAAGAATGGATTGCCCCTCTATCTATATTAGTTTCTTTAACACTTACTTTGCTATCTGCAGACTTTAAAAATTTTTTTCTTTCTGCAGATACTTGGAATGCAATTTTTATAATGTCTACAATAACGTCAGCAGGTTGGTTGTTGTTTGCACTCAAGAGAGCATTCTGCTCCAGATCAATTGACTCTTTGATTGAAGAGATTAAATCAGAAACGAGCCTTGTTAATAATAATTTTGGCAATGGGAGAAATAATGAATAAAAAGATCTCTCAAAAATTGTCAACTCTTGTTTCCCAAAAAGATAGTGAGAGTTTAGATAGTATCTTACAAAAGACTTCCGAATTTTCTAAAACTCTTGATATATCTGAATCCCGTGCCAAAATATACTTAGCAAATGAATTTAAAAAAGCTGGTGACTATACAAATGCAAAGAAATTGTATGAAAAATTATTACAACAAATTACTGTTATGCATTCGGGTTCAGTAAATAAAGCGATATACAATCCATCCGGTGATAAAATTCTGTCGGCTTCTCATGATAAAACTATCAAAGAATGGGATGTAAGAACCGGTCAATGTTTGCGGATATTTTCTGGACATTCGGGTTCGGTAAACAGTGCAGTATATAA